>Ga0105052_10000624_pt1 | contig 48963 bp, 45 predicted proteins | sample FRY03_FD_78094 | JGI IMG/M metagenome (GOLD analysis project Ga0105052, IMG submission 78094) | Freshwater microbial communities from Lake Fryxell liftoff mats and glacier meltwater in Antarctica - FRY-03 | ecosystem: Environmental > Aquatic > Freshwater > Ice > Glacier meltwater ... | reverse complement strand
GTCGGTCACGGGGCCACGATACGTGACCGTCGGCGCCGCGGGCATTACCGGTTCCATCGCCACACCGTTGTGTTGCCGACGCGGGCGACGGGCTCCAGGCGCTTCCATGGCACCTGCTTTCTGACCTGCTCGGCAAAGGCCTGCCAGTTAGTGGGCCAACCGTTGGTGGGGGTCACTGGCCCCGTCACCACGTACCCACCCCGATACGCGGCGATGTCGGGCAACGGACTGAGGCGTCGTGCGGTCGCCCGGCCGGCATCCGACAGGTATGCCGGGTCCACGACGCGGTCCACGGCAAGGGTGCCGGTGGGCAGGAATGCGTTCAGCTTGGCCCACCACACGTAGTCGGCAGCCAGGATCGGCGCACGCGGCAGGTCACGCATGACGTCGGCCACCGCGCTGACCAGCCGTACATTGGCGTCGGTGGCCGATTGGTCAATGCGGGGCGCGATGGCCAGCACGGTCACGATGGCGACCGCCACGATGAGTAAGGGCGAGGCGCGACAGTCGAAGGCGATGGCCATGAGGAGGGCTGCCGGGATGGTGAGGAGGGTGAGGAATCGGGCGGGTGCGCCCACGCTGACGATGGCGCCGATCTCGAGGACCGCGTACCCGACGACGAGCCAGATGGCGGGCACGATGATGGAGTGTTGGCGCCGCAGGATGCCGACGACCAGGGCGAGGGCCACCACGGGCAGTGTGAGCAACACGAGCGACCCCGAGTGCACCACCTCGCTGCCCAACAGGCCGGCAAACGTGGACCCGTTCTCCAGGGCTGCCCCCGGCGTGCGCAGGTTGCTGGCCCCCGCGGTGGCGGTGAGGGGCCACAGCGGGCGCCCAGCGAAGGCGAACACGATGACCTCGATGAGGGGAACCGCGACAAGGCCTGCGATGAGTTCTGCCACTCGCCGCCACGACGCGCGCAGGGCCGGCCATGCCGCGACCACCACCACCGGCACCATCAGGATGGCCGTTTCGCGGCATGCCCACCCTGCGCCCATGAGCACGCCGCTCGTTACCAGCCACGCGCCGGTGTGCGTGTTGGTGCGCGTGCGGAAGGCGGCCCACACGGCGAGGGCCACGAACGCGGGCATGACCGCGTCGGGGCGCAGGTGCGTGGCCATGAGTACCTCTACCGGTGCCACAGCCACGATTGCGGCGGCCACCACGGCCTGGCGACGCCCCGTGATCTCTCGCGCCACCAGATAGCAGGCGATGATCGAGACCAGTGAGATGAAGAATGGCCATGCAACCGCCGTGTAGTCATTGGCACCGACCACCCTGAAGATGAGTGCGACGGGCCACAGGAACACTGCACGGGCGCCAAACCACTGGGCGTCGCCGTCGGGCAAGTGCCCCAACGCCAGGTTCTGGGCCACGGCCACATACCGCGACTCGTCGCTTCCCAGCGCGAATGAGGTACCCCCGAGGGCCCAGATGCGCATGAGCGCCCCCACCACCACCAGCGTGGCGAGGGACAGGATTTCCCGCCCGCGCTTGCCGGTGAGCGCGCGCGCCCACCGGTGCCGCATGCTGCCCGCCCGCCCGCCGCGATTCCATGCCCGGGGAATGCGGGGCTCCGGGCGGGCCAACGGGTCGCGGCGGGTGCGGGTACCCATCAGGCCGCTCGGCGCCCCCGTAGGTTGCTGAGCGCTCTGCGGGCGTCAGCAAGTTCGCGCGGTGCGAGCACGCGGGCGAGGGCCACGAACGCGAGGCCTCCTGCCACCGAGACCACCGCGAGCCACGCGAGCGCCCGCCAGAACGAGTTGCCGTCGGGCATGAGGAAGAACGGCACGAGCGCCACCAGCAGTGCGCCCGTGCCGGCGATAAGCACGCGACCTTGCTGCGACGCCAGCGCACGCAGCGACATCTCGGGGGCTCTGCGCTGCAGAAACCAGAGGGTGAGGCCGGTGTTCACGTACACCGCGATGGCGCTGGCCAGCGCGAGGCCGGCCTGTTGCAGTGGACCCAAGAACACGAGGTCGAGGCCGATGGTGAGCACCACGCTGATGATGGTGGCGATCATGATTGCGCGCATCTGATTAGCGGCTGCCAGACTGCGGTTGAGCAGATACCCGATGAAGTTTCCCCACACCGCCACTCCATAGAAGGCGAGCGGCGAGGCGATCTGGTCCACACAGTATGCGTCGCATTTACCGCGCCCGAATGCCACCTGCGCGATCTCGCTCGACCCGACTGCCATGAGGATGCTGATCGGGATGGCCACGAGCGCGAGGATGCCCGCGGCACGCCGGAATGCATCGGCGCTCTCCCTCTGCTTGCCCTCGGCGAAATACCGCGCGATGAGCGGAAAGAGCGGGATGAGGAGGGGAAACAGCAGGATGGTGCGCGGTGCTGACCCGAGGGCGTTGGCGAATGAGAGCGCCGCGTTACGACCGGCCTCCAGCGACGACGCGAACAACTTGTCGGTGAACGAGTTGACCTGCTGCAGCAGCGAGGCCGCGATGACGGGGATGGCGAGGACCACCGTGGCCTTGAGCCGCGGATGTACGAATGACAGCTTTCCCCCGCCCCGCCGCCCCTCGCGCGCGAACTGCGGCAACTGCAGGGCCACCTGCAGCACGGCACCCAGCGTGACGCCCCACGCGGCCGCGGTGATGCCGATGGCCCCTGCTCCGGCAATGACGCCGATGAGAATTCCCGCGTTGAACGCCACGCCCACGGCGGCCGGTCCGGCGAAGCGCCCGTGCACCTGGAGGATCGCGGTGAAGAGCGCACTGAATCCCTGCAGCATGAGTGCGGGAGCCATTACACGCAGCAGATCCGAGGCGATCTGCGTGCGCTCGGGGCCCATGTTGAACAGGGCGACGGGGCCCTCTGGCCAGATCGCCACCAGCGCGGTGAGGGCGATCAGCAGCATGCCCACCCACGCGACGATGGCCCAGAGCAGGCTCCATGCGCTGTCGGCACCGTTGCGCGCGCGCTCCTGCTGAAATACCGGGATCATCAGCGTGGTCAGCACGTACAGCAGCACCGCGGCCACGGTGTTGACGAGAAACAGCGTATTGACGTACGCGTCGGTCTGAGCCGTGGCGCCGTAGACACCGGCCAGCACGATCTCGCGTACGAAGCCGAGGATGCGGGAGAGGATCCCGAAGAGGGCCACGACGACGGCCGCCCGGGCCACCTGCCGGATGCTCATGGCACAGGGGCCATGCCGTAGAGGGTGCGCACCCCAGTAAGGATCAGGCGGCCCTCCACCCCGATGGCGGGCGTGTAGCGTCCATCAGGAAAGGTGTAGGCACGCCGACCCGTCTCGGCGTTGATGGCGAAGGTGCGGCCATTCGCGGGCGTGCGCGCCAGTGTGGCGAACCACACGAACCGGCCGATGACCGTGGGCGAGCCCGCGATGCGCTCACCCGCATCAAATGACCAGCGCACACTGCCGGTGACTGCATTCAGGGCATACAGCCGATGGTCGTACGAGCCCACGTACACCGTGTTACCGCTGACCGCGGGGCTCGAGTACACCCAGTCGGGAAGCACGCGCACCCAAGCGATGGATCCGTCGCGGGCGTCAAGCGCGAACACCCGCCCATTGACGTTGGCCACGTAAATACGCCCGTATGCCACCGAGGGATTGCCGTAGATGGTGCCCGGCCCGCTCCGAAGCGTTCCGGGGCTGGTGGTTCGCCAGCGGATGGTCCCTGATCTCGCATCGAATGCCGTGATCTGTCCGGCGTAGTCACCCACCACCACATTCGCCCCCGACCTGGCCAGGCTCGATTTGACCGGGCCACCGGCCTTCGCCGTCCAGATGGTTTTCCCGGTGGCCACCGCTTTGCACCAAACGCGCCCGTCCAGGTCCCCCACGTAGAAACGCCCGCCAATGACTAAGGGCGATGACTCGGTGGACGACCCTACGCGCACGCGCCATACGACCTCACCATGCTTCCAGCGCCGCGCCGTGATGTACCCGTCATCCGTGGCGAAGAGCACGAGGCCACCAGCAATTGCTGGGCTTGACGCTGCGCGCCCCGAGAGTTTGACGTACCAGTAGATGCCGCCCGTCGCAGTACTGAGCGACAGCGCGTACCGGCCGTTGGTGCCGAAGACCAGTCGGCCATCGGCGGCCACGGGTGGAAACTCGACCAACGCGCGGGCTTCGCGCTTCCACACCTGGCGAAATGGCGGGGAGAGGTCGAGCATGGGGTTGGCACGGGTGCGCTGGGCGTCGTAGCCATATTCCGGCCAGGTGGTGGACGCCGGATCGCCCGCGGGGGCGGCCGTGGGAACGAACCCCCGGGCGGTTCCCAGTTCGTCCTTCGAGTCGAAGGTGCCCGTGATGAACAGCAGCCCCACGGCGACCATTGCCCCAATGACGCACACCGCGGAGATGGCCCACGCGAAGCCCTTCTGCGAGCGGGGGATGAGCCGCATGCGCCTAGGCGGTTGCCGTGCCTCGACGCCGTGTGTTGCTCAGAACGAGCGCCACGACGATGCCGAAGAGCAGGCCGGTGACGGCCCCGATGATGGTGGTGCGTGCCCGGTTGCCACCACTGCTGCTGGACGACGCGCTCTTCGCTCGGCTCACGAAGGCGGGAGCCTCGATCTGTTGCACGCGTGCAAGTTGCAGCTCGGTGAGGGCCAGATTGGTGCGCTGTGCGGCGAGCTGGGACACCACGGCCCCTTGACTGGCCCCCGCGCCGCTCACCTGCGCCGTAAGCGTCGCGATGTCGGCACGCGTCGCCTTTATCTGACGCGCGAGTGTCCGGGTCACCTTGGCGTACCCGCTGTTGGCCCCGGCGAGGGCCTGTGCCGCGTACGCATTGGCCAGCGCCACCGACTCGTCGGCGCTGTCGGTCTTCGCGGTGATGCTGGCGATGGCCGGCTGGTTGCCGCTGGTGGTGCCCGGCGCGCGCGGAACCGAGATGTTCACGGCTGCGTTGACCGACGAGCGCGTGAGGCCAGTTGCCTTCGCCACTGCGCCAACGATGGCATCACCCTGCAAGATGGTGGCCGCAGTGAGCGGGTTGGTGCCGGCGGTCTGAGCGAGGTTGCCCACCATCGTCGTGGCCTGACCGAGGTACACCTTGGCTGAGGCCGCGTACGTGGTTTCTGACGTCACGGTCAGGAGTAGGCCGATGAGCGCACCCGCCACGGCTGCGACCACCACGTACCACTTGCCCCGCCAGATGCGCCCACCAACCTCGCCCAGAGTGATCTCGCGATCAGATGCCACCGGCCACCGCCTTTTCGCCACGATCTGCCATTGGAATGAGCGTGTTGCCATCGCGCACCAGAATGTGTTCGGAGAGGAAGCGCGTCATCACGACGCCGGCGCGGTATGCGCCGAGTCGTGGCGGCACGTCCTCGCCGGCCGCCATGGCCAGGATGAGGGCCGGAAAGTCACCTCCGGCTGCGAGCGGCAGTGGAAAGCCGCCACCAAAACGCGTGTTGATGTCAGTGATGCCGAGCACGGTGTCGCCGTCACGGAAGCACTGGATGGTGCAGGGGCCGACGAGCCCGATGCCCTCGATCGTGCGTGCGGCGAGATCCACCAACTGCGGGTCATCCAGCGTCTCTCCCTTGATCTGCTCGCCGCCCTTGCTCTGCAGCATGGCCCGTGGGATGGCGCTGATGGCCCGACCGTCGAGGGACGCGAGGCAGTCAATGCTGAACTCCTCACCCGGAAGCGCCTTCTGGATGACATGTGCGATGGGGATGCGTGACAGGTGAAACGCCAACGCGGCGCGGTCGTCGCAGCGCTGAATCCAGCGGCCGGCGAATCCGATACGGGGTTTGATCATCACCGGGTAGGGAAGGTGCGCGGTGTCCACCGAGTCCAACTGCCAGGTGGGCGGCGATGGCAGCCCTGCCGCCGCCAGCATCTCGTGGCAGAGCCACTTGTCCTGGCAGCCTGCGGCCACGTCGGGCGACGGCAGAAATGTGCGACCGCCCGCTTCTGCAATCTGCGGCGCAGCCTGAGCAAGCACGACCGGGTCGAGGTCGGTGAGCGGCAGCACGCTGCCCACGCCCTCACGGGCCACCACGTCTGCCACCGCATGGCCGTAGCCGGGGTCATCCACGGCGGGCAGCGGTACCACCAGGTCCGCGGAGTACAGCGACGGCGAGAGCGGGTCGAGGTCGCTCACGATGACGCGCCCGCCGTCACCGCGGCGCAACAGCGCATCGCGGAAGGCCACCACGATGTCTACGCGCTGGCCCGCGCAGGTGAGCAGCACCGACGGCGCGTCAGACATCGGTGCGCTCCGTAAGGTCAAACCCACCCTGCTCACCGCGGTAGGCACCCTCGCCGCGTACGACCACGCGCACGGTCGCGAGCATGATTCGCAGGTCGCGGCGCAGGCTCCAGGTGTCCACGTAGTCCACGTCCATGGCGATGCGCTGCGACCACGGGATTGACGCGCGACCGCGTACCTGGGCCAGGCCGGTGAGTCCGGGCCGCGCGAGCAGGCGTCGGCGTTGGGTGGCGTCGTACTTCGCCACCTGTGACGGAACGGTGGGCCGTGGACCCACCAGGCTCATGTCGCCTTTCAGCACGTTGATCAACTGCGGCAGCTCGTCGAGCGACAAGCGGCGCAGGATGCGCCCGGCGCGCGTGATGCGGTCGTCGTTCTTCATGACCGCTAGGCCAGCGCCCGTATGCTCGGCGTCAACCACCATTGACCGAAATTTGAGCACGGTGAACGGCTTGCCGAATGCGCCCACACGCTGTTGCTTGAATATGGCCGGGCCACGGGAGTCGGCACGCACCCACAGCGCGATGCCCGCCATCACCGGGGCGAGCGCGATCGTTGCGGGCACCGCGACCGTGAGGTCGAGGGCGCGCTTCGCGGCGCCGCCGACGGGACGAGTCGCGGGCACGAAGCCGGTCTCGGTGTCGGGAACGATCTGGGGCACGTGCTCGTCACGGTAGCGGAGCGGTTCCCCGGACCGCGCACCGGACGTCACGCGTGCCTGCGCTTTCCGCGCGGCCCCGGCCATGCCGCCAGCTCATCCACCAGGCGAACAAACCGGGCCGCCAGCACGCGGCGGTCATATTCGGCCAGCGCATATTCGCGTCCCGCGAGGCCTCGGCGGCGTGCCTCGTTACGGTGCGCGGCCACATCACGGATGGCGGCTGCCATGGCCGCCGGATCCTCTGGGGGCACGTTCCATCCGCAGTCGGCGCGGTCCACGAGGCCCGTCAGTTCTCCCACGGGTGCGGCGACAAGCAGTGGTCGGGCCGCCGCCATGTAGTCGAATGTCTTGTTGGGGAGCGCACCCGCGAACAGGGGCATGTCCTGATAGGGAATGAGCCCAAGATCGGCGCGCTCAAGATACGACGGCACCGCGCGCTTGGGGACGGAGTCAACGAACGTGGTGTTACCCAGAGCCAGATCGCGTGCCATCTCCTGCAGCATCGGCTTCTGGTCACCGCCACCCACCAGCACCACGCGGATGGACGGGTCGTCCTCGAGCAGCTTGGCGGCGCGCAGCACCGTACCCAGCGACGAGTACGTGCCGTGATTGCCCACGTACATGGCGACGAAGGCATCGTCGGGTACGCCGGCAATGGTCGCTGGTACGTGCGCGCCCCCGGCGATGTCGAGGTCAACCCCGTTGGTGATCAGGCTCACTCGGTCGGCCGGGATGCCCTGCGCCGTGATGCCATCGCGAATGCCCTCGGTGACGGCAACGATGTGGTCAGCCCGGCGGTACGCGAAGTGCTCCATCTTCCGGGCAGCCGCAATGATGCGGCCATCCTTCACCACGCCCATGGGGATGATGGAGTCGGGCCAGAGGTCGCGTACCTCCAGCAGGAACCGGGAACCGCGGATTCGCGCGAAGGCCGCCGCCGCCGCCGCCGCTGGGAGGGGTGGGCTTGAGGCCACCACCACATCGGGTCGTTTGATGCGCAACTGGGCGACTGCTGACCACAGCGCGAAGGTGGCGTAATTGCTCATGCGCGATCGCATGTCGCGGCCATAGCCCGGGGTCGCGTACGTGCGGATGACGTCAATGCCGTCCTCACGCGATCGCACGATGCGCTTGCCGCGGTACTCCTCGGGGATCGTGCGCTCCTTGTGCTGCACGTATGAGGTGACGACCGTAACGTCGTACCCCGCTCGCGCCAGAGCACGCGTGTGCTGCCAGTGACGGATGCCACCGGGCTGATCGGCCGACACGAAGTACTGCGACACGTAGAGCACGCGGGTCACGAGCGCAGTACCTCGTCGTAGAAGGATGTGAGCGTTGCGGCCTCACTCTCGAAGGTCATGCCGTTGAGGAATGCCGCACGCCCGGCGGCGCCCATGGCCCGGGCCCGCTCGGGGTTGAGCAGCAGGTCGCGGATGGCGGCAGCGTGGGCCGCCGGGTCGTCATGCGGCACCACGATGCCGCAGCCGGTGGCCCGCACGATGGCCGCCATGCGCGGCAGATCGCTGGCCACCACCGGGCGCCCCATCGCCATGGCCTCCACCAACTTGGTAGGCACGGCGCGGTCGTAGTTACCGTGGCGGCGAAGGGGGATCCAGGCGATGGCCGCCCGGGCCAGCAGGCCGGGAACCTCGGAGTGGTCCACCACGCCCAGATACTGCACGCCGTCGGGGAGGTCATTCACCTCGCCGGGCCCGGCGAGGATGAGCTGCGCACCATCCACGTTCACCTGCGGAAACGCCTCGAGCATGAGCGGTAGCCCGCGTAGCGGACCCAGGCCGCCGACATACAGCACGATGGGACCCTCGGGCGCACCGGGCGCTTGGAACTGAGATGCATATGGGCTGTTGCTCACGCTTACCGCATGGCAGCCCGCGGCGGCGAAGCGCGCGGCCAGGTCTTCGTTGGCCGTGACCACGCCCGAGAGGCGACGACCGGCGGCGCGCTCCATGGCCATAGCCATTGCGGCGGCGGGGCGGCGAAGGGGGCCCGGAATCCAGCGCTTGGTGCGGGTGGTCTCCCCCAGATACTCGTGGGCGTCATAGATGACGGGTGTGCCGGTAACCCGATGCAGCCAGACGGCTGCCGGCAGCAGTTCCGGGTCATGCACGTGGTAGGCATCGGCCGTGACGGCGCGCGCGCGGCGCATCAGATCCCAGCCCCGGGTGACCCGCCCAAGCCGACCACCACCACGCTCGACGCCCATCACACAGGCATCGGCACCCGCCGCGGTGAGGGCTGCCACCTCCTTGTGGAAGATGCGCACATCACGCGTGCTGTGCACGCTGGTCAGGTGCACGATGCGCCGACCGTCGAGGCGCGCGCCTGTGGGGCGCCCGGGCGGGGAGATGGGCCCCATGGTCGCTCCGCGGGCCTGCAGCTCGTCGAGCAACTCACCCCACAGGCGGTCGTACCCCGGTGCCCGTTCCTCGGCGAGGTACGTGTTGTGCCACAACAGCGCCACCCGACCGCCGGCCACGCGCACGCGGTCCAGCACGCGCAGCGCCGTGTCGCGCGCCTGATCGGCGTCGAGGCCCAGGTGCGAGTGCATGGTGGTGTCCATCACTGCGAGCGGCACCAGCTCGATGTCGGCCGCGCGCTCCTCGCCCACAATCCACGGGCGGAAGGGCCGCGCGTATCCCGCCGCGAAACCGGGGCGCTCACTGAACCCCAGGCTGGCGTCGTACAGAAGCCCGGCGCGCTCCGCGCGCAGCGGTGTGTCGTGGTACCGAAACCGCAGGTAGTGGAACCGCACGCCACGCACGTCGCCGGCCTCCGAACGCAGCACGGCCAACTCTTCTTGCAGTGCCTGCTGCGACTCTGATGATGCAAAGGCACCGTGCAGTGCAACCTCTCCGCCCATCGCGCGCACGGCCGCGGCGAGGTTACGGCGCTCGCGCTCATAGGTGCGACGGGGCGTGCCATCGAGTGCATGGCGGTTGCGGCCGATGAGGAACACGGTGGATCGCAGGCCCCGGCGCCAGGTGGTCTCGAGTAGATCGGTGACGTTGTCCCACGGATCGTGGTGTGCCAGATCGCCAAGCGCCCGGGGGCCACGGCGCTTGATGGATCGTGCCATGCCCTTCGCGGTGTGGCGTCGGATGCGGTCAATGTCGTGGGTCAGGTGCACGGTCCACGTGGTGGGTGCTGGCTGGCCGAGCGCGCGGCGCAGGGCTGCGAGGTATCCCTCCACGGCCGGATCCTCGATGTCGAGGCCATCGATGGTGGCGAAGGCGCTGCGGGCGAAGGGCAGGCGCCCGAAGCGATCGCGGTCGGCCACGCGGTACTCGTCCCACCGGGCCAGCAGGTAAAAGGCGCTGGCCACGATGTCTCCGGGGATCACCCGACGGGCGTCAACGGGCGGGAACAACAGGGTGAGGTCGCTTGCCCGGTGGACCACGGCACCTGGGAACGCTTCCTGACCCTCAAAGAATGCCTGCGCGTCGTGCTGCATGGGAATCCAGATGCCATCGGCGGGTGCCGTGACGGCGTACACGATGTCGGCGGATGCGTCGGTGAACTGCGCCTGCCTGCCCAGCCCCTGGGCAAGGGTCTCCAGCACCCATCGTGCGCGTGGCAGAAAGGCGTCACGCGCCCCCTCGATGCGGATACGCAGCACGGTCACGACGCGGCCCTGCGGATCATGTGGCCCAACTGGCTCACACCGGGTCGCGGGTCGGTGATCGACCACACGCCGTCCACGATCGGGGGCTTGAGGGTGTGCGCGGCGGCCGTGCCCCCCCAGTGCCCCCGACCCACCTCGCCGGCGGTCGCCAGCACGTGCTTGGCGGACAGCACCCACCGAACATCACTGCGGTGTCCCTCGGGCCACGTGCGCGGGTGACCCATGGCATCGAGAAACGCCGCCTCGGGGATGTTCACGCCGCATGTGGTTGCCAGTGAGATCCACAGCCAGGATCGGGGGTTGACCTCAATGAGGTAGTCGCGGCCGTCGCGGGGATCGCGCTTTACCTCGACCTGAGAGATGCCATGGAAGTTCATCTCATCCAGCAACAGATGCCCGCGCATGGCAAGGCTCGGGTCCCACGAGGCCTCGGCGGCACGCGCGGTGCCGAAGCGCGGCGGCCACTGACGCAGTTTGTGCCCGGTAAACGACGCGCGTGGAGAGCCATCAGCATCACGGTACGAACCGAGGGTCCACAGGCAGTCGTCGCCGCCCGGGATGACCTCACTCACCTGCGGGAGGTGCGCCCGTGCACGGTCCCACTCGCGCAGCAGGGCGTCGGGGTCGCTCACCTCAAGCACCTGCCGGCTGAACGTCGCCTTGAAGCCTGTGGGGTTGACGCGCGGTTTGAGCACCACGGGGAAGCGCAATGCGCTTGCGGCAGCACGCACGTCGGCCTCGTCGGATGGTTCCACGGTGAGGGGCGTAGGAAACCCAATGCGGTGCGCCGCAGCGTGCTGCCCCGACTTGTCAAGGTACTGCTGCAACTGGGTCCACGGGCTCCACGGCATGCGAAACCAGGTGGCCAACCGTGCTTCGTGCGGCCCAATGACTTCGATGGCCTCGTCGTGCGTGGGAAAGAGCACACCCGGCGCGGGCAGCGAGCGGCCCAGTGCCTCGAGGTCGTCAATGAACCCCGTGGGATCATCCACGGGGTCGCGCATCACGTGCGGCCGTGCATACCGCGAGCGCATGCCGAGCGCGCGCGCATCGCGGTCGGTGGCCACCACCGCAATGCCCCGGGTCCCGAGGGATCGAATGATGCCAAGCGCGTTGGGACCGGACGCCTGCAGCACCACGGCCACGCCGTCGGGGGTCGCGCTCACGAGCCGATCACCCGCCGGTACACGTGCTCCATGCGTGCGGCATTGGCGGCCCACGTGTAGTCGGCCTCGCTGCGGCGAAGTGCCTCGACACCCATAGCGGCACGCAGATCGGCGTCATCCAGCAGGCGACCGAGGGCCTCGGCCAGGCCCTTCGGATCATTCGGCTGTACGAGCAGGCCCGTTGCGGGGTCATCAACGATTTCGGGAGTGCCGTCAACCGCGGTGGCCACCACCGGCAGGCCGCAGGCCATGGCCTCGCACACCACCGTGGGGAGCCCCTCCGACAGCGAAGGCAGCACGAACACGTCGCCCGCCGACATGACCCACCCCACATCGTCGTGTGGCACCTTGCCGAGCCAGGTAATGCGGTCGGCGACCCCCAGTTCGGCGGCACGGGCCCCAAGGCGCTCACGCAGCTCACCGATGCCGGCCATCACGAGGACCGGTGCACCCTCGGGACGACAGGCGAGCATGCCCATGGCCTCGATCAGGTCGTCCACGCCCTTGCGGGGTACCAACTTGCCCACGAACGCGATGGTGGGTGCGTCGGGGTCGAGCCCGAGCCGCGTACGTGCCTCGCGTGCGTCCCGCGGCATGAAGACACTGGCGTCGGCACCGTTGGGCACGACGGTGATGCCCCGGCGAGGCCGGGCGATGGCATCCGCGGCTTGCCCGATGGACCGGCTCACGGTTACGACCGCGTCGAGTTCCTCGATGGCCTGGGCCACGCGCATTCGTGATGCCGCGCCCTGGGCGGGCACATCGAGCACGTCGGCCCGGTGCGCCGTGCCCACGGTTGGTAGACCGATCTGCTGCCCCACACGCGCAGCTGCCCAGCCGTCGGGCACCATCATGTGTGCGTGGATGACATCAATGGGCCACTCGGCGTGGATGCCCCGGATGGTCTTCCGCACGCCCAGCAGGAAGGCGTCGGCATTGCGGTGCCCCAACCGCGCACCGGGCAGTGTGAGCTTGTGCGGGTAATACACCTCGATGCCGTCCACTTGGTCGCGCGACTTGACCTGGCGGTATGCCGCCCAGCGGCTGAGGCCCGGCGGCACCCAGCCCTTGGGTGAGACGACGCGTACGTCGTGCCCGCGATCACGCAGCGCTTTGACCTGTTCGTGCACGAAGATGCCGCCCGTCGGATTGACCGGGCTCGGGTACATATGGCTGAGCATCAGGATGCGGAGACCACCGGAGTTGGGCGGGGTACTCATGCCATTCGCCCATCGGCAGTGGCATCGGCCCGCCGGGCGAGCACGATGGTGGTGAGGCACAGACCGAACATGATCCACATCGGCGCGAAGGCGATGGACGTGGAAATGGCGATGCTGCCCAAGAAGAATCCCAAGAGGGCGAGCAGGCTCGCGAGGCCCATATATCGCAGCAGCGGGTCACGGCTGGTCCGCGCGGCGCGGAAGTTGCCCATGATCATGAGCAGGTACAGCGCGCCGTACAGCACCAGGCCCACCACGCCGGTGTCCACCAACACCTCGAGCGTCCAGTTGTGCAGGTTGGCAACGCCCTCATATCCGGCCTCGGATCGCACCGCCGCCTCGGCATTGCCGGCACCAACGCCCACGCCGCCACTACTGGCCGCTAGGCCGAGACCCTTCTCCAGCAGGGTCGTGCGAACGGCCCCGGACCCCTGTCCTGAAGTTACCTGCGCCTGCAGGGTGCCGAAGTTGAGTTTGGCAACCGCCTGCTTGGGGATTGGCACGATGCCGGTGCCGAACAACGACGGGATGATGAGCGCCAGGGCGGCGGCAACCACCACGAGGCTGGCGACGAAGGCTCTGCGCATGGTGCGATCGGTGGCCAGCACTACCAGCATTCCCAGAAGGATGATCCCCACAGCCATCAGGTTGGCTTTGGATCCGCTGAACAGGATGAACGTGATGGCCACGATCGCCCCGGCAGCGCCGCCCAACCTGAGGCGTGCATCACGTGCGACCACGGGCAGTAGAACGAGATACGGCAGTGACAGCGCCAGGTAGGTGGCGAAGTTGTTCTGGTTACCGAAGAACGATCTGGCGGCGAAGGCTCCCTCGCGCGGGGTCAGCGCAGATGCGGGGAAGCGCACCCCCAGGAAGATCTCCGCGAGTGCGCCCACGATTGCCAGCCCGAACGCGACCCCAAGCGCTCCGAGGACCCACAGCAGGTACCGGCGACGCGACGCGGCGATCGGGATGGCCAGCATCAGTCCCGCGCTGACGATGAGGAAGGTGCTCCAGCGAATCGCATCAGCCGTTGAGGCGGCCCACGTGATGGACACGACGGCCCAGCCCACCCACCCGGCCACAAGCGCCATGGGCAATCCAAGGCCGTCGGGCACCGGGACACCCCGGCCCATCAGCAGCCATGCCACGAGCCCCATGACGATGAGCACCGCGAACACGCGGAATGCGAAGATCTCTGGCTGCCCGGGCAACCGGAGGTTGGGCCCGATGACCGCGGCCACCAGCCCGACGAGCAGCGTGGCGCGCCCGAGGTCGGGCAGGGTGCGCGTACCAAGGCCCGCCACGACGACCAACACCACGGCAAGTGCAATACCGGGAACGGGTGCGTATGCAGCGAGGGCGCCAGCGGCGAGCGCAGCGATGAGAACGAGGACCACGGCGCGGATTCCGAGCCCGTCGGAGGCGCCGGTCGCCCCGGTGGGTACGCGTACCGACATCTGGCCAGACGGTAGCAGGAGGGGGTGGGGTTGCCGTTATGCCCGCGTGCGGGCGGCGGCCTCAAGAATCCCCAGCACGCGGTCGGTTTCGTGGTCGAGGGAGTGCGCCATGGCGGCGGCGCGGCAGACCTCCTCGGATGGCGGCGCCTCGATCATGCGTCGCAGCCCCGCCGCGATGGCCGTGGGATCACGCGGATTCACGATCACACCGGCCACTCCGTCGGGCACCACTTCCTTGAGGCCTCCCACCGCGGTACCCACCACGGGGCGCCCACTGGCAAGCGCCTCGAGCGCCGCAATGCCGAGTGGCTCCACGAGGCTTACCTGCGCCACGACGTCGGCCGCGGTCATCCAGTCAGCGACGCCCGCGGTGGGAAGCACGCCCATTTGCTGCACGGCATCGGCCACGCCGAGGCGTCGTGCACCCGCGTCAATGGCGCCGGACAGTGGTCCGGACCCCACGAACACCAATCGGGCATCGTGCACATCCACGCGTAGCCGCGCGAGGGCCTGCACCAGGCCCAGTGGGTTCTTGCGCTCGGTGAGCCCACCCACGGCCAGCACGACCGGTGCGCCAACCGGCAGCCCGAGGTGCTGGCGTGCCCGTCTGCGGTCCCCGATGTGGAATCGCTCAGTGTCAACGCCCATGCTGGCCACCTCCACACGCTCGGGGCGCAGGCCCTCCTCGTAGATGCGTCCGGCCAGCCACTCACTGACGGCGATGACCGTGGCGGCCCCCGAAATGCCAGAGGCGCTCAATGACCGGATCGGACCGCGTGCGAGGTTGGCCACGTCGCCGCCGTGTGCGGTGATCACCCACGGGGTGCGCCGGGCACGTCCGGCAAGCGCTGCGATGAGGCCAGTGGGGAACAGGTAGTGGGCCCAGATCACGTCTACGTCGCGTGCATCACCGATGGCCGATGCGGCAAGGCGCGCGTACTTGGCCGGGGTCTGCAGCACGCCGGAGGCGCGGGTGCGGATGACCACGCGATCCACCATGGCACCACGCGCATCCATCGCATCACACATGCGCGCGATGAATGCCCCGTAGTCGGGCGCACCCGGCCCGGGGTACATGTTCGAGAGGCACATCACGCGCAACGCCGGGCGGGTCATGGTGCCTCCGCGGTCCCCGGTTCGGGCAGCCCATTGCCTCGTGGCACCGCGGCCAGCACCACCAGCCCGGCAGCCAGCACCCATGTGTAGGGATCCTCGATCAGCGCCGAGTAGAGCAGCGCGTGTACGAAGATGCCGACGATGCCCGCCAGCATCATCGTTGCGGGAACACCCACGTCGTCATCACGATCACGGGCCCCGCGCATACCGACGATGACGGCCAGCACGCCCAGCCATGCGAACAACCCAAATCCGATGGCGCCCCCCTCACTGAGGATGGTGACCGGCGCATTGTGCGAGATGACCACGCGGGTCTTGCGCAACTCACCTGCGTTCAGCCGGGCGGAGTAGTCCGTGGCGAACGACCCGAGGCCGCCACCGACCACCGGGTGTGCCGCCCAGATGTCCATCCCACCGCTCATCAGATCGAACCGTCCCTCGCTCACCATGGACAGGCGCGAGGTGGATGTGAGCGCATCGCGTACGTGAGGCGACCCGGCCACTGCCACGCCGAACCCGACGATGCTCATGATCACCGCCACCAGCACCACCCGCCTGGTCCCGAACATGCGCAGTGCCATGATGAACAGGCCGACCATCAGCATGAGCGCGCTGGACCGCGAGAACGTTACGGCCAGTCCGGCCGCGAAGATGATCTCGGCTGCCGCACAGGCGACCAGCACGCGGCCGTCGGCACGTTTTCGCCACGCGATGGCCACGCCGATGAGCATGGCCAGCACCAGATAGCGCCCCAAGATGTTGGGGTCGTAGAAGATCGCGTTGACCCGGAAGAAGCGGCTGTACACATTGGCTTGCTGCAGCCGGTGGTTCCACAGCACGTACTGCGTGGCGTATTCAATGATCGCCAAGAGCGACACCGGCACGGCCATGGCCATGGTGGTGATGGCCAGCACCGGAACGGCGCGCCCCCGGTTCCACAACTGTGCGGCCAGCACGTACAGGACGAGGAACGGGATCCAGAAGAACGCGACCTTCACGGCGGCCTCGGGGATGTCCGATGACCAGCACAGCGACACGATGGTGAAGCCCACGAATAGCAGCAAGGGCAGGTCGAGTGGCGTGCTCCGCCACAGGCGGTCGCCGCGGCGTGCGATGCGCCAGCATACGAAGAGTCCCAGCGCGATGACGCCGTAGAGCGGCAGCAGCAGGTTGGCGTCGGTCCCGCCAACGGAGATGGGGATACGCACGGGCAGCGCGATGCCCAACAACAGAAACCAGACCCAGATTCGGGTGGCCAACGCGCGGCTCAGCAGCCAGGCGACCACCAGACCCACTGCGATGCCAACGACCGCCGCCGCGCCCCACGTGGGCTTCGACAACGTGTCCCGAAGCCCCGAGGGGATGAGCGTGGCCACAATGGTGATCCACGCGGCGATGAGGATGCCGAGGCCGGTGACCCGGCGCGGGGCGTCGGGGAGGCGCATGGGCGCGGTGACCTCGCGCGGCGCGAGCATGACGACGATTCCGAACGCGCCCACGATGGCCGCGATCTGGCGGATGACCTCAACGCTCACGTCGTGGGCGCCTTGGCCGTTGCCACAGCGACCGCAGCGCATCGCCTACGGGTGCTGGCCTCATTGCCCACGGGGTCCCTGACGGTTGCTTTGATCTGCACGGCGCCGGTTACCGCGGTGCCATTGGCGCGATGGCGGTTCCAGGTCCAGGTGAAGGTCCCGCCCGCTGGCAGGTCACGCGCGTCGGTGCGTGCGCCCGTGCCGACGGCGGCAACCAGGAGGCGCGTGGCCTCCCCGGGCCCAGTCACCCTGGCCACGCACGACGCCGTACGTGGCTGCACCATCAGACGGGGGGCTGCCGGCGGCGTGGTGTCCACAACGATCGCGCGGCTCTTTGAAAACTTCTTCGCCCCGGCGCGCGCGTTGAGGTCAATGGTGTACATGCCATCCGGCAAGGGCGTTCCGGTATCGGTCTGCCCGGCCCAGGGCACGCTGAGCGTTGTGGTGCGCACCACCGTGCCGTTGGCGATCGTGTGCACGATTACGCCCGCGCCGTCCTTGATCGTGATGCGCACGCTGCTCGGCTCGCTGAGGCGGATGGACACACGCGCCACGTCACGACCGGTCGTGGAACCCGGGCTGAACACGTGGGTGGCGGTGAAGCGCGTGATGATTGGCGGTGGCGTGACGAAGGCGAACGGCAGTACGAACACGCCTAACGCCACAAGCGCGAGGATGCTGATGCCACCCGCGATCCATCCCCGGCGGCCTGCCGGTGCATCGGGCATCAGGGGAGTGGCCGGAAGCCCAGGACGATGTAGAAGCCGAAACGTCCAACCGGGGTGGCCGAGAGCGACTTCTCGGCATTGCGAACGCCGCCCCACTTGTACATGCGACCGATCTGCGACCCGATCTTGCCGCCGGGCCGAAAGAAGATGCCGCGCTTGCTCACGGGCACCATGTCGGCCGCCGCCGCGTGCGACTCAAGATCCACCCAGGTCTGCCAGTTGTCAATGGGGGCGAGGCAGAGGGTGATGCCGGGCACGCCGTGCTCTGCCGCCCATCGTCGCGCGCCGGGCAGGCTGCGCCGATTGGGTGTGCTGATCACCAAAAGGCCGCCGGGTGACATCTGCTCGCGTAGGGCGCGCAAGCAAGCCCGTGGGTCTTCGAGGTGCTCCAGCACGTCGGTGAGCGTGACAAGGTCGTACGGCCCCGCGGGGGGCTCGTAGGCGCTGCCCACCATCGCGTCGAGGCGGTCAGATGCGCCGATCTCGGCAAGGCGGGTGCGAGTGATCGCCACCGACTCCGGCGAGAGGTCAATGCCTGTGCCGGAGTACCCGCGCCCTGCCAGTTCCTCAAGCAGGAAGCCACCACCACAGCCGATGTCCAGCACACGACCACCATGTTCCGGGCCGTACTCGTCAATCGTTGCGAGCACGCATGACATACGGCTCTGGAGGTGCCAGTTCTGCTGTTCCACCGCGCGCAGGCGCGGCGCGATGCGGTCGTAGTACGCCCGGACGTCGTCCAAGCGCTCGCCCGTGGGCTCATCTGGCGTGTCGGTCATCGACTCCATTCCGCCGGTCGCTGCTGGCCAGCGGTTGCCTGACGGAAGACGTTCCATGCGGGCTTCTGCGAAAGATCCTCGCGCAGCAGGCCAGCCGTCCAGTAGGGATTGTCTTGAAAGTTGAACCACATGGCCACCTCAACGCGCGGATACCGGTTCGCCATCGTCATCGTCTGGGTGAGCCATGAGGCCTGCTGGGCCTCGCTCACGAAGTAGCGGTGATAGCGGTTGTACGACGTGTGATAACCCGTCTCCGTCACGTAGATCGGTGTGCCGGGCGACAGTTTATCCACCAGCTTCTGAATCTGTGGGATGGCCTTCCAGGACGGTATGAAGTACGCCCGCGCGGGTGACCCGATGGGGTACAGGTGCATGCTCCATGCGTCGAGCGGCACCCGGTTGCGCACCAGCTCCTTGAGGAAGGTCACGGTGCCCACCGATGAGTTGGTGGCGCCACACGCCGAGTCGCCCACCGGGCCGGTGACGCCCCCTATCACGATTGACTGCGGGCTCACGGCCTTGATCTGCGCGTATGAGGCCGCGAGCAGCGCTGAGTAGGCGCGCGCCGACTCGAGCACATAGCGCCCACCCTGGCGCCGACACTGCGGATACCAGTACATGGCGATGTTGGGCTCGTTCCAGATCTCGATGCGGCGCACCAGTGGCAATGTGCCCCCGGCACCATCGGGCCATGTGCCGTTGTAGCGGCGCGCGATGGCCCCGGCAAACGATGCGGCGTCGGCGGTGCGCGGGGCCCTGCTCTTGTTGCCCGACGGGCTGGCCCACTTGGGCGTCCAGTAAAAGTCAAGGATGGGCGTGATGTCACGGGCGCGGAGGCCCGTGATGATCTCGTCGTAGCGCGCCCAGTCGTAGGCGGGATCACCGGGGTTACCGGGGTCTGTCGGGCGGGTCGGGGCCACGAACCCCCACAGGATGTCCACACGGGTGACCGTAGTGCCGGTGCTGGCCAGGAGGTCCAGGCGCAGCTGCAGTTCCGTACCGCTGAGGTTGGGCAGTCGGTCGTCTTGCAGCGCCAGTATCGCGCCGCTCGCCGGGGCCACCATTACGCCGACCGCGGCCAGCGCCAGCAATACGTGACGCCACCTCATCGGACCCTCCCGATGATGCGGCCGGTGGTGGTCTTCACGGTCTTCGTGCGCTTCTTCACCGTCACGCGACGTGTGACGCGCTCGAACACGGCCACCCGCGTTCCGTCAGTCGCTACCGCGGCCACCGTTCCCTTTGCGGTGCCCACAACCTTCGCCCTACCGCCGCCCCGGCTGCTGAGTACCTTGGTGCCCACACCGATGGCGATGGCATTTCCGCCTGCCGCCACCACGGGCGTTCCTGCCCCACGCCACACGGCGCGGGGGGACCCGGCGACGACTGCGGTGCGCACCACCTTGTTGCGCCTGCCCGATCTGACCGTGGTCACCACGAATGACGGTGTTGCGAACACGCTCGTGATCCTGCCGCCCTGCGGCACCTGCCGCGCGTCGTGCACGCCGTCATCGGCGGGCACGCCGATCCACACACTTGATGCGTCGGCGCCCACCCAAGCCGCGACGCCCGTGGCGATGCTGGCCAGGCCCGGCCTTGGGTTATCCGCGATGGGGGCCGACGTGGCCCCAAGATCGTTCTCGATCGGATTTGCCCCACCGATGATTCCGCCGCCGGGTCCACCGGCGATCCAGCGCACGCGTGACCCATCGAGCCCGGCACCTGCGGGATGCGGCGCCGTGCTGCGGCCATCGCTGCTCACCACCACCTCTGTGGCTGAGGTATCGCAGCACCAGATGACCGGCCCGGCGAATGTGGTGCCCGGCGCGATGGTGACGAAGCCACGCGTGGTGCCGGTGGCACGCACGCGGGCGCCCTTGGGAAGACCCGCACTGGTGCGAACGGTCACGGGTTTGTTCACGGTGCCGATGCGCGAGCCGCGCACTGACGCCCGGCCGGTGTAGGTGCGCCAGTAGGTGAAGGTCTTGGTCACGGCGGGCGCCGTATCGCTCCACACCAGCGCCCCACCGCCCAGGTCTGCGGTGATCCTGCCCCAGCCGTTGATGATGACGTTGGCGCCCTGAGAGGTGCCCGAGAAAGTCGCCGCGCCCATGACCGCGACCAGCGTCATCGTGGTGAATCGTGTGCGACGGTTCATGTGGACACCCCTGCTCGGATTGTGGCGACGGTGCCCATGCACGAGATCTCGAGGGGTCGGTTCATCGCGGTGAGGCTAGCGCAGGGCATTGCCCCCCCGCGACACCCGGGGTCCGGCGCTACGCGGGGAGACCTGTGGTCATGCGCCATGCCATCAGTCGTCGTCTGGCGGCAGCATGGCCTCGCCCCGCACCGCGTCAATGTCCGCAACCTGCGTGGCCAGCCACTTGGCGATGTCGTTCTCCATCACCGCTTCGCGGATGGCCTCGGCCCGGCCTCGGCGCTCTGCGTGCGGCATGGTGAGTGCTTGATACAGCGCGTCAGCTTGCGCGCCGATGTCGAAGGGGTTGACGCCCAGCGCGAAGGCCCCGATCTCCTCGTATGCCCCCACGTTCTCGCTGAGGATGAGCACGCCGTTGTGTTCGTTGACCAGCGGGCCCTCCTTCGCCACGAGGTTCATGCCGTCAAAGATCGAGTTGACGAGCATGACGTCGAAGTTCTTGTAGGCAGCGATGGCCAGCGGCAGGTTGCTCTCAAACCTGAGGTCAATAGGCATCCAGTCGGTGTTGCCGTGTTTGGTGTTGATGCGGCTGACGATCTGGGTGATGTACTGCACATACTCCACGTACTCGGGCACGTCTTGGCGTGATGGCTGGAGCAGGGCGAAGAACGTGATCTCCTCGAGAAACTCCGGGTGCCGGTCGAGGAACACGTCGAACGCCGAGAATCCGCGCAGGATATTTTTGGAGAGGTCGGTGCGATCAACGCGCACCACTAGGTGCCTGCGACGGCGCCTCAGCAATTCGTCCTCGGCACGGGCCACCGCATCTCCCGCTGCCATTGCGGTAAAGCCATCGGTATCAATGGAGATGGGGTACTTGCGCACGCGTACGCGCCGACCGCGGTACATGACGCACATGACGTCGTAGTCCACCTCGATACCGAGCAGGTCTTCGCAGGTGAGCAGAAAGTTGCGGGCGTAGCGCTGGGTGTGGAAGGCCACGATGTCGTTGGCGAGGAGCCCCTCGAGAATGCGCTCACGGATACGCGGTGGCAGCACGCGCCAGTAGTCCGGTTGCGGCCACGGGATGTGCACGAAGAAGTGCAGGAACGCGTCGGGCATGCGCTCGCGGATGATCTCGGGCGCGGTGTACAGGTGGTAGTCGTGCAGCATCACCACCGATCCTGGGTGGTCCGCGAGCGCCCCGACCACTACATCTGCGAACAGGCGGTTGGCCTCGATGTAGCCGTCATCCCAGGCCGCGAACTCTTCGTCGCTGATATTCGGAACGTTCGACAGATCCCAGAGGTAGTGCTGGATGAACCACAGCATCGGGTTTGCCACCACGTTGTAATACCGGTCGTACACTTCGGGGGGGATCACCACGAACCGCCCCCGGGTATCCACGCCCAGACCGGGAATGGTGTACTCGCCGTCGCTCTCTGCCTGCACCCGGGCATCGGCGTCGTCAATTGCTGCCGAGATCCACACGGCGGGCACCACGTTCATCAACCCCGAGAGGGCCGTCACCAGCCCCCCACCCGACCGCAGCATTGTGGTACCGCCCTCGCCGTCGTCCGTGAACCCCACGGGTCCACGATTCGATACGAGGATGAGCGGTGGTATTTCCATGGGTGCATCATGCCGCAAGCAGCCGGGAAGCTGCGTGGTGCGATACTCCACGCGTGCTGAATGGCCGCCTCTATCGGCTCTCGTGGCTGGTGGCGCTCGTCGCCCTGCTCGTCGCCCTGCTCACCCTCGAGTCGCCGGGAGGCGCACCCGATCCGCTGTTGCCACCCGCATTCGACGCCACCGGCGCCCGTGTGCTGGCCGCGGAGTTGAATGGCGTGGCGTCACAACGCGTTCCCGGCACGGTGGGCGATCAACGGGCCGCTGACTGGATGGCCGCCCAATTGAAGGATGTGCCCGGCGCCACCGCGGTGCGCCGGCAGGTGTTCGCCGTCAGCACGCCGGGCGGTCGCGTGACCACCCAGAACATCTACATCTCACTGCCCGCGCATAGTGGTACGGCCTCGCGGCGCGCCCTCATCATCTCCGCACCACGCGACACGCCTCCGGGTGTGCGCGGCGGCGAGAGTGGATCAGCCGTGCTCATCCAGTTGGCGCGTGCGCTGGGCACCGTGGCACGCCAGCGCCCGGTGCTGGTGGTGTCCACCGGCGCATCAACCCTCGGCAATGCCGGCGCACGCTGGTTCACTGAACGGTTCCAGCAGGTGCCCGTCGAGGCCGCGCTCTCGCTCGATGATCCGGCGGGCGCCCCGGATGCGCTGAGCATCTGGGATGACGGCCAAGATGGTCGCCGCGCCCTCGGGCTCGCCGCCGCTGCGCGGCAGGCGGCGGGTCGCGCCGGGGCCACGGTGGCCGAGGGACCGGGACCGTTCTCCCAGATCGCGATGATGGGCGTGCCGCAGACAAGCGGCGACCAAGCCGCATACATCACGGCCGGCATCCCGTCGGTGTCGTTAGCCTCGCGCCCCGAGACCCCGGCGGTTGGCGGCGCACTTGCCACCGAGGCAGCGCTCGGGACCGCAGGGCGCACGGCGGAGACGCTGCTGGGGGCGCTCGATCTCGTGGATCGCATGGCACGCCCCTCCCCCGGGGTCATCATTGGCGGCCGTGATCTGATGCCGGTGATGAGCCGCATCGTGATCCTGCTGCTCGCCCTTCCCATCCTCGTGGCAGCCCTCGACCTCGTCGTTCGCACGCGCCGGGCCGGTGTGCGAATGGTGGCGTTCATTGGTGCGCTGGGCTGGCGACTGTTGCCCGTGGTGGTGGCCATGCTGGTGGCGCACCTTTTGGCCACGGCGGGCATGCTGGCCTCGGCCTCTGGTGGGTGGCCGCCGCTCGCCGAGGCGGTGCCCCTCGATCTGCCCGCGCTGGTGGCCATGGCGTTGGCCGTTGGCGCCGGCGTGCTCACATGGCTCGCCATTCGCCATCGCGCCACGCGGCGCGATGCAGAGGTGGCGTCCCGCGCGGCAGCGGGCATCGTCGCCCTCGGCGGCGTGTGCGTGCTGCTGTGGATTTTCAACCCGTTTGCTTTGCTCATTGCACTGCCTGCCGCCCACGCGGCACTGGTGGTCACCCGCGCACGGCGCCCCTGGCAGGTGCCGGCGCTCGCCCTCATCGCCGTCGCACCGGTCGTGCTGCTGTGCGTCTGGCTCGCTGGCCGCATTGATCGCGGCGTGTTCGCATCGTTCTGGTATGTCATCGAGACAACCCTTGCGGGTGGCCGCGGTCTCGTGGATCCCGTGCTGGCCGCGGCCATACTGGTGGTTGCCTGCAGCATGGCTGCACTGGTGCTGGGCCGCACTCGCCGCGGCCTCGCGGCCGCGGGTCCCTACAAGCCCATTCCGAGCGAGGACGAGCGCCAGGCGCGCCGCGGTCGTCGCCGGGAGATCACCGGAGGCCATACCCGTTGACCCCACCCACCCTCATCTCGGTCGTGATCCCCGTCTACGACGAGCGCGACTCGCTCAATCAGTTGGTAGACGAGTTGCTGCCCGTCATGCGGGCCGTGGCCGTGCCCTATGAAGTCATCTTCGTTGACGACGGGTCGCGCGACGGCAGTGCCGACGTGCTGGCCGGGCTCGCCACGCGGCACGACGAGATCCGCGTCATCTGCATGCGCAGAAACTTCGGCAAGGGGCCGGCACTCACCGCGGGGTTCCGGGATGCGCGTGGCGATGTGGTCATCACGCTTGATGCTGACCTGCAGGATGACCCGACGGAGATTCCGCGCATGCTGGCGGCGCTCGAGGAGGGCGCCGACCTCGTGTCGGGATGGAAGCAGAACCGCCAGGACCCCTGGAACAAGCGGATCCCGTCGAAGCTCTTCAACGCGACTGCCCGCAAGGCATCGGGTCTCGACCTGCACGATCTCAACTGCGGATTCAAGGTCTATCGCGCCAATGTCGTGAAGGCCCTGGCCATTCCCGGCGAGATGTACCGGTTCATTCCGGCCATCGCCGCATCGGAGGGGTTCATCGTCACCGAGATCGCGGTGAACCACCGTGCCCGCCAGCACGGCACGAGCAAGTACGGTTTTGAGCGGTACCTTCGCGGGCTGCTCGACTTGGTCACCATCTCATTCGTCGGTCGCTATCGCCATCGCCCCATGCACCTGTTTGGCGGCGTCGGTCTGTTGTTGTTCGCCATCGGTGTGCTCATCGGGGCCTATCTCACCGTCATCAAGATGTTCGGCGAGCCCATCGGCAGCAGGCCACTGCTGTTTCTCGCGGTGCTGCTCATCGTCGTGGGCATTCAGCTGTTCACTATCGGCCTGGTGAGCGAACTCATCCAGCGCGGCCGCCTGCGAAGCGAGGAAGACGAGGCGGAATCGCGCATCGCGCGCATCATCGGGGAGTGAGCCACCCGCTGCGAGTGGAGTGGGTGGGCACGTATGAACGTGACTATCCCCGTACGCGGGTGCTCGTGGAGGGCCTGCGTGAGATCGGGGTGGCTGTTCACGAGCGCCATCGCCCGGTGTGGGAGCGCACGACCCACAAGGCGGGGGGCTTCCTTGCCCCGGCGAGTCTGGCGCGGGCGGGGGCGGGGTATGTGGCCGCCTGGGGCGGCCTTGCGGTGGAGCGCCGTCCCCATGGACGACCCGACGCCGTCATCGCGGGGTATCCGGCGCAGCCCGACGCCGTGCCGGCGTGGGTAGTTGCGCGCCGTCACCGCGCGCTGTTGGTGGCCGACATGATGATCTCGCTGTTCGACACCCTCGCCGGTGATCGCGCCCGTGTGGGCCGCACGGTGGGCCACGTGCTTGCGGGCATTGACCGCACCACGCTTCGCCTGGCCGACATCGTGTTGTGCGACACCCATGCGAATGCGAACTACATGCACGCGCGGTTCGGCGTGTCGCGCGACCGCCTCGTGGTTGCGCCGGTGGGCGCGGAGCCCGCAGCGTTTCCACCCTCCCCGCAACCGGATGGGCCCCCGCACGCGCTGTGGTACGGCAAGTTGGCCCCCATGCATGGACTCGACGTCATCGTGGAGGCCGCCCGTCGGCCCGGCGTGCCACCGATTCATCTTGTCGGCAGCGGCCAGTTAGACGCCTGGCTGGCCGCCGAGATGACGCGGGAGCGGCCCGCCACGCTCATGCATGTGCCCTGGGTTCCCTATGAGGCGCTTGCCGGTGTGGTTGCGAAGAGCGCGGTGGTGTTGGGTGTCTTCGGCCGCAGCGAGAAGGCGTCGCGGGTCATCCCCAACAAGGTCTTCCAGGCCATGGCCGCCGCGCGCCCGGTACTGACCGCCGACACCCCGGGCATTCGCGAGGCATTGGTGCACGGCGAGAGCGCGTGGCTCGTGCCCGCAGGGGATGCCGACGCGCTTGCGGAGGGCCTTCGCCATCTTGCCGCCGAACCCGCGTTGCGTGCCCGTCTGGGCGCGGCGGCACGGGTGCGGTACGAGCAGATCGGCACCCCCGCGGCCGTGGCCCGACCGCTGGCCGATGCCATCCGGGCACGTCGCTCATGACTGACCGCCGCAACCTGATGCGCGCGCTCGGCCTCGTGGCCGGGCTCTTCATCATCGCGGCCCTCACGTGGACGGTCGTCAATGCCTGGGACGTGGTCACGTCGTTCGACTGGCAGCCATCGGCCGGCTGGCTGGTGCTGGGCGCCGGGCTCGTGCTCGTGTCGCTCTTTCTGTCAGCCCTTGCATACGAGGGGATCCTCGGAGGGCTGCACCAGCCACCTCCGCCCGTACCCGCAACCGTGGCCGCATGGGCCAAGTCGTTGCTCGGTCGGTACGTGCCCGGCAATGTGCTCATGGTCGCGGGTCGTGCCGTGATGGCCCAAGCCCATGGGGTGCCTCGCCGTGTGACGCTTGCGGCCACCACCTACGAGCAGGTCATTGCCCTCGCCGCCGCCGCCATGCTCGCGGTTATCGCCTTGCTCGACATCGGCAGTACGAGCGCGGTCGGGCCCGCGGCGTGGCTGGTACTGGGCGTGCCGCTTGTGTGCCTCTTCTTGCATCCCCGCGTGTTCGGACCCGCGTCCACATGGTTGCTCGGGCGCATCAAGCGACCGCCCCTCGGCACGCTGTTGCCTGTTCGCCGCGTCATCCTGATGGTGGGCTGGTACCTCGTCACATCCGCGCTGCTTGCACTGGGCGTGTGGGCGCTCGTTCGTGGCATGGGTGGCCCCGCCATCGGCAGCCCCATCGGGGTGGCCAGCGGCTTCCTGTTGGCGTTTGTCGTCTCGATGCTGGTGTTCATCGTGCCGTCGGGCCTCGGCGTGCGTGATGCCCTGTTCGCACTGGTGCTCTCACGTCAGGTGCCAGCTGAGGTGGCCATTGCGCTGTCAGTGGCGTCCCGCCTGGCGCTCATCGCGGTGGAGTTGGTATTCGTTGGCGCCGCGGCCGCGTGGGGTCGCAGGGTGGGGCGCACGTGAGCCGAGTGCGCGATTGGCCACGCCTTGTCGTGTGGCTTATGGCTGCGGGGTGGGCGGGAGTGTTCTCGTGGCACGCGGTCGCACGCCACAACGCCTGGTGGACGGGCCGTTTCGACCTGGGCAACATGATCCAGGCCATCTGGAACACCGGGCAGGGCGATTTCCTGATGGCCACGAACCAGACCGGGCAGCAGGTCAGCCGGCTGGCGTCACATGTTGACCCACTGCTCGTGGTGTTCACCCCGCTCCAGTGGCTCACCACCTCGCCCGTCCCCATCCTGGTGGCCCAGGCGGTCATCGTCGCCTCGGGGGCACTGCCCGCTTTCTGGTTGGGCCGCCGGTGGCTGGGTGATGACCGCCTCGCCGTGGCCGGTGCCGCCGCCTACCTGCTGTACGTGCCTCTGCAGTGGGCGGTGCTGACCGATCTGCATGCCGTCACACTCGCTGCGCCACTGATCATGTACGCCATCTGGGCGGCCGAGGCGCGCAATGACTGGGTGCTGGGCATCACGGTGGCCCTCGCGCTGCTCTCGAAGGAGCAGGTCGGGCTCAGCATCGCACTCCTTGGCCTGTGGATCGTGGTTCGGCAGCGCCGCCGTATCGTGGGTGCGGTCATTGCTGTGGTGGCGCTGGCATGGACCGCCATCGCCGTCTTGGTCATCATTCCGTCCGCGGGCACTGGGTTACCCGCACCATTCGCCCAGCGGTATGGCACCTTTGGTGACACCCCGGCCAAGGCGCTCGTGGGCGCGGTCACGAACCCGGTGGATGTGATGGTCACGCTGGGGAGTTGGGGCCGTATCGCCTATCTGCTCATCCTGCTGCTCCCGCTGCTCTTCTTGCCCCTCCGCGCACCCCTGCTGGCGCTCTGCGCGCTGCCAGATGTCCTCATGAACATGCTCGCCCAGTGGTGGCCAAACTACTCGGTGGAGTTCCACTACGCGGCCGTGCCGAGCCCGTACCTCATTGCTGCGGCGCTTCTGGGGCTGTCCAACCTGCGGCAGGGTGGTCGCCCCGCGTGGCTGGGCAATGTCGCACGGGCGGGTGGGGGCATGGCCATCGCCGTGGTGGTGGCGGGCATGCTGGCCACCGTCATCCGGGGTCCGCTTCCCTGGTTCGGGCCGCTGTCAGCGGCCTCCCCCCAGCGTCTGGCCCAGTACGACCGCACCGCCACTGCGGCGGCACTCGACCAGGCGGCGGCGCTCATTCCTGACGACGCGATCGTGTCGGCGGGTAACAACCCGGGCGGGCACCTGTCGTCGCGCAGACGCATCCTCGTATTCCCCGAGATCGGTGACGCCGACTGGGTCATCGTTGATCGGACGCGACCCGACATGTATGACCGCCTCGATGCCCATGGATTCCAGCAGGCACTCGACCTCGTTGCCTCGCGCCCCGACTTCCGCCTGGTGTGGAATCAGGGCGGCGTGGTGGTGTTCCGCCGCGCCGACTCGGCGGCAGTGCGATGAACCCACGCACCCGCGTGCTGGGCCTCGCGATCATCGGCTGTGGCGCCTTGCTGTGCATCCTGCCCTCGCTGCCGTGGTACTCGGCCGACGTGCCCACGGGTGCGGACCGGCTTACGGGATACGGCGCGACGGCCGTCACATGGATCCTGCCGGTCGCGGGCGGCATGTTGGTCGCAGCGGGACTGTTGGCGGCTTGGTGGCAGCCGTCCACGGGCACACGTGTGGCGCGCCTTCTGGGCGGGTTGGTGGTCGTGTGCGCCATTACGGCCATCACGTGGGCGACTCGTGCGGCACTGGCCACGGTGATTCAGGTTGTGGCCGAGCGCCCAGGCCGGGCCGCCGCGCCCCTCGAAGGCGAGTGGTCGGTCACGGTGCTGCCGGCAGCTTGGGCCAGTATCGTCGTCGCTGCGCTCGCGGGTATGGCCGGAATTCTGCTGCTCATCGCACGATCCGAGGACATGATTCAGCCGGACGACCCACGCTAATGCCGACAGAGGTTCCAACCGCACCTCGCTGATCGGAGCCTTCCCCGCGAGAGTTAGGGGACCACCGGGGGTGGTGGTGGCGGCGGTGGCGGTGGCGGTGGCGGTGGCGGTGGCGGTGGCGGTGGCGGTGGCGGTGGCGGTTCCGGAGTAGAAGCGGGGGCGGGCGTAGGGGTCACGATGGTGTCGGGCTTGGGCACCGCCGTGGTGGTGCCCACCGTGGATGTTGTCGTGGGCTCGGCCTTCGTCTTGGTGCTGCTGGCCGTGCTCAGCGCGTACTGCGAGGCGGAGTTGGTGAAGTCGGATGAGAATGGCGACCAGAGCACCGGGTTCTTGGGCAGCCCCCAATCTGGATTGCTGCCGGTGGCCGTGACCACGCTCATGAAGTCGCGCCAGATCCGTGCGGGGAACGACCCGCCGGAGACGGTGATGCCGTGCACGTTGGTCATCGACCGGCGTACGCCGTCGGCGTTGGGGTAGCCCATCCATACCGCGGCCACATACTTGGGCGTGTACCCGATAAACCAGCCGTCGGTGAAGCCGTCGGTGGTGCCGGTCTTGCCGGCCTGAGCGATGCCCAGATTGGCAGCGGTGCCGGTGCCAGACTGCACGTTGTCACGCAGGATGCGGGTGACCTCGTACGCCACGCCGTCGGAAAACACACGCGTGCGCTTGGGTGTGGCGAGGTCGTTGGCTGGGGCATTGGCCCCGAGGCCCGTGATCGCGATCGGCGCAATGCGAAAGCCGCCGTTCGCCAACGGCGCGTATCCCAGCGCCATGTCGAGCGGGCTTACCTCGCCGGAGCCCAGGCCGATGGAGGGCACGACCGGAAGGTTCGTCTGGATGCCCATGCGCTTCGCGATGTTCACCACGCGGTCCGGGCCCTCGTCCAGCGTCATTTGGATGTACACCGAGTTGTCCGACTTCAACGTGGCGGCATGGATGGAGGTGGGCCCGGCGTAGGTCTTGGAGTACGTCGCTACCTCGATCGGACCCCACTTCGGGTCGGTGATCTTGATGGGCCGGCTGGCGTAGATGGTGGTGTAGGGATTGACCCCATCCGCAATTGCCCGCGCCAGCACAAAGGTCTTGAAGGTGGACCCTGCTTGCCGCTTGGCTTGAGTGGTGTAGTTGAACTGGCTGTCCTCGCCGTACGCTTGGCTGGTGGCCATAGCGCGGATGTACCCGGTGCGGGCGTCCAGCAGGATGATGGCCGCGGCGGGGTCGTCGGGCTGGCCCAGGTTGCGCGCGATCGCCTGCCGGGCCGCGCGCTGAAGGGCAGGGTCAATCGTGGTGCGCACCTTCAGGCCCCCCTGTTGCACGCGCTGCTCGCCGAATTGGTCAATGAGCTGCTGGCGCACGAAGTCGAAGAAGTACCCCTCCTTCTTGCGCTGGTAGAACGATCCCCGGAGCAGCCCGAGCGGTTCGGCCGTGGCCGCGTCGGCCTCGGCCCGAGTGATGTACCCCTGAGCCGCCATCTGTTCCAGCACCGTGTTGCGGCGTGTGGTGGCGCCCGTGGGGTTTGTAAACGGGTCGTATGCTGAGGGGGCCTGCGGGAGCCCGGCGAGCAGGGCCGCCTGCACCAGCGAGATGCCCCACACCGGCTTGTTGAAGTAGGTGAGCGCCGCCGCCTGTACGCCCACCGAGTTCTGGCCGTAGAAGACCCCGTTGAGGTACTTCGCGAGGATCTGATCCTTCGTGTACGTCTGCTCGATCGCCTGGGCGAGGTAGGCCTCTTTGATCTTCTGCGAGAAGTCACGAGGAGCGTTTGGGTCGTACAGGTTCTTGGCAAGCTGCATGGTGATGGTGCTGCCACCTTGGCGTCCCCCACCACCGGCGTTGTTCACCGCGGCGCCGACCATTCGCAGGTAGTCCACACCCGAGTGCTGGTAGAAGCGCTTGTCCTCAATGGCCACGGTGGCATCACGCAGCGACTTTGGAATACGGGCATACGGCAACTCGGTGCGGTTGGTGACGCCAGCGATGTAGCCGAGGGACTTGCCGTTGCGGTCGAGGATCTGCGAGTTCTGTCCAAGGGCGACGGGCTGGATCTCATCGAGCCCCGTTAGGCCATTGGTGGCCGACTGGTAGGCGACCGCGCCAGCGACGCCGAGGAGGGTGATCAGGAACACCCCGGTTAGAGCAATGATGCGTCCGGCCCCCAGGCGCCCATGGCGCTCACGCTGCTCGCGCCGCCGCCGCATGCGATCAATGGGGATCATCTGGGCTCCGTTATGGCCAGCGGACGAATATCCCACTCCACGCGACCGGTGCGGTAGTCAAGTAGGCCGATCACCTGCTGGGGCCCACCATTGACGCGGCCCTGCACCCACCACTGCAGTTCATCTACCGGGGTCACGACACCGTGGCCTGCCGCCGGCGCCGTGCCGCCGGCCGGCACCGGGATGGTCCACGGTGAGGGGATGTTCTTGAGCGTCACGTCCTCCGCGACTGCGGGGCGCCCGGCCCAGACCCGATCCGCCTCCTGCATCGCCGCATCGGCGGTGCCGAGACGGGGGTTGCGCGAAGCGGTTACCGACTCCCAGAGGAAGGCCCACCCTCGCGCGGGGTTGGCCAGAGAGGCGCTCGCGGGTTCTACGGTGTAGGCGGTGGCAATGAATGACGGAATCCAGGCGATGACCACCGCGGCGCCTGCGACCACGGCCACGCGGGCAGGGCCGTTGAGGCGACGGGGGCGACTCGGTGCTGCGCCTGAGGGCAGCGTGGCGGCAGATCCGGACACGACCGCCGAGTATAGGACCGGGTCGGCATCTGCCCGGTTGTCCCGGTTGCGCCCTACCCTTGGGCTCGTGGAGTCCCCGTGCACGTTGTCTCGGTCGCCGTCCATTCGTCCAGTGGGCGTTCGCCACTCATGCCCGTACGCCCTGCCCGGGTGTGCAGTGGGCGTTTGCCGCCCATGCCCGTGCATCCGGCCTGGGTCTGGCGTCTGATGCCCATCGCTGCGGTCACCTTCGACGCCACGGGCACCCTTCTCCATCTCGAACCCCCAGCCCCCATTCTGACCGACCTCCTTGCCGATGCCGGCTTCTCGTACCCCACGCACCATGTCGCCGCCGCCCTCGATGTCGAGATGCGCCACTTCCGTGAACACCTGCAGAGAGGGTGCGACGCTGCTGGGCTCGGGGCGCTGCGCGCCCAGTGCGGAGCCGTGCTGGCACAGGCGCTGGGGCCCGGTGCGCCACCGGCGCCCTTAGCCACCGATCTGCTGGTGCAGTGCATGGGCTTCCGGCTGTACGACGACGTGGTGCCGGTGCTCGACACGCTTAGCGACCTGGGCATCGTTATGGGTGTGGTCAGCAATTGGGACTTCACACTGCCCCGTCGCCTTGCCGACCTCGGCGTCGCCGACCGATTCGATGTGATCACCGCGAGCGCAGCTGTCGGGGTCAGAAAGCCTGACCCGGCCATCTTTCGCACCACCCTCGATGCCATGGGTATCTCGGCCGACCAGGCCCTGCACGTGGGCGATCGGCAGCGGGAGGACGTGGAGGGCGCGCGCGCAGCGGGCCTCACGTCGTTGCTCCTTGACCGATCTGCCGCTCCCGAGCGTGACGACGAGGTGATCACCACCCTGCTGCAGATCCCCGGGCACCTTCGCGATTGAGGCCCCCCGACGTGACGACCATCAGCCAGCCACCCCCGCCCTGTCAGCCTCCGATTCGCTCAACCGCGGCGGTGTGAACCGCACCGCTGACCGAAAGGCCCCGATGGACCCCGACCCCGCCACTCTGTGCATCGTCGTGTATTGCCCGGCCGACGAAGCCGATCCTCATGTCAGCGATCGAGGGCATCCGGGTGCCGAGAACGATTCCGCACCGCGAGCGCGGCCGCGAGGGCGTGAAACATCGCCCCCATGCGAGTGGTCTCGGGCTCGACGTGGACGGGCAGCCCGTGATCGAGCAGCGCGTCCCGGGTGACCGGGCCGACCGCCACGATCAGCGCCCCTCCCGCACCGATCGCCGCGACGTCGACGCCCGCCCGCTCGGCGAGGGCGACGAACCCGTACACGGCTTGGACGCTGGTGAAGGTGAGCGCGTCGAGCCGCCCCGCGACGGCGTCCTCGGCGAGAGCGACGGCCGCGCGCCCGTCGGACGGGATGTCGATCTCGTAGGGGTGGGCCTCCACCACATCGGCTCCCGCCGCCCGCAGCGGCGCGATCATGACATCGGGAAACGCGCCAGCGCACTGCACCAGGATCCGCCGGCCGGCGAGGGGCTCCGCGAGGAGGGCGTCCCGGATGACGCGGCTCTCCGAGGGGATGGAAATCCAGTGAATGGGGATGGCGTACTCGCGCAGGACGCGCCGCGGCTTGGGGCTCCTCGCGATGACGCGGGCGGCCCGCAGCGCGGCGAGCACCGGCTCGATCATGCCCTCGCGCGTCGCGGCGCCGAGCATGTGACGAGCCCCGACCCCGGTCACGAACACGGCCGTGTCGAGGGGCGTGGCGAGCACATCGCGCAGGATCTCGCGGAGTACACCGTCCGGCGCCGGGACGTCGATGTCGATGCTCGGACCATGCCGTGGCACACCCCCGAGAGATCGCACGAGGGCCGCTTGCTCATTGGCCCGCCGGACCGCGGTGATGCCCACCAGAGCACCGTTCATCGGGCCATCGCCGACGGGGTTGCGAGCCCCGCCCCGGCCTGCCCAGACGACGACTCCGCACTTGCCGTCAGCGTGGCCTCGATCGGCCGGCCCAGATGGTCGTCCTGCAGTAGGCGTCCGGCCCGCTGGTGCTCTCGCTCACCCCGGCACCTCCGTAGGTTCGGGGAGGAGCACCCATCGGTGCTGACTCACTTTGGCGTACTGGTGGCCACGGCCCATGACGCCCATGTGCTCACAGTAAACAAGTACCGTGGGAGATGCCGGATCGTGCCAGCCCGCTCAGGCCCAGATTCATGAATAGGCGCGGCGCGGGCGTCCTCACGGGCGTCCCGATCCTCTTGCGCGCCGAAGGATTCCAGAAACCCGTGTCAACTCTTTCAGGGGAAGATCACTGCGGTTCGCCACGTGGATCTACTCGGTCGCCAAGGCCGGGCGCAGGTGTGTGGCTACAGCATCTAGCGGCCGATGCGTGCGTGGCGCATGAGCGTGGCCACGCTGCGCTCCAGCTCGTCGGCACAGATCTCCCCGTCGGCACGCGTGCACGCACGCAACCTTTCGCCGATCAGGTGCAGGCCCACTTGGTCAAGCGCGGCGGTTACGGCCGCCAGCTGCACCAAGACGTCATCGCATGGCGAGCCCTCGTGGAGCATGCGCTGCACGCCGCGCAGCTGGCCCTCGGCACGGCGTAGCCGCACCATGATCTGATCGCGGGTGGGAGGTGTGGATGCGGCGGTTGCCATGCCCGGGGTCTAGTGGTTGTGGCCGCAGCCGCAGCCGTGCGCGTGGCCGCCACCACTCGCGGGTGTGCCCACGGCCGCGACGCGGGCCTTACGGGAGGTCACGAACCCAGTGATGCGCTGCGTGGCCGTGGCCCCGCACTCTGGGCACGATCGGTCCTCGTCGCGCAGGAAACCCTGCCGAAACACCTCGAACTCGATCGCGCACGCGTCGCAGGTGAGGTCGTAGGTGGGCATGGCCTACGACAGCCCGAGCGCTTGCTCGATACCGGCACGCGGCATGGCACCCACGGCGTTCTTCGTCAGCTGGCCGCCCTCAAACAGGCCGATGAAGGGGATGCCTTGGATTCCGTAGCGCTGTGCGATGTCGGGTGCGTCATCCACGTTGACCTTGGCCACCACGATGTCGGTGCGGTCGGCGGCGATCTCGTCAATGACGGGGCCGAGCATGCGGCACGGGCCGCACCACGGGGCCCAGAAATCCACCAATACGGGCTTCTCGCTCTCAAGCACGAGGCCCTGGAATGTATCGCTGGTGACCTCGATGACGTCGGGCATGCCTGCTCCTCGCTAGTGGGTGGTGTCGGTGGCTGCGGTGGCTGCGGTGGCTGAGTGCGCGGTGGCCTCAAGCCAGCGCTCGGCGTCAATGGCCGCCATGCAGCCGCTGCCGGCGGCGGTGACGGCCTGGCGATACACCGCGTCCTGCACGTCGCCGCAGGCGAAGACGCCCTCGACGTTGGTGGCGCAGCCATCGGTAAGGAGGTACCCCTCGCCATCGGCATCGAGGATGCCCTGGAACAGCTCGGTGTTGGGCAGGTGGCCGATGGCCACGAACATGGCGGCGGCGGGGATGATCGACTGCGCGCCGGTGTTCACGTCCTCCACGCGGACGCCCTCCACGACGCTCTCGCCCTCGACGTCCACCACCACGGCATTCCACACCACGTTGATCTTTGGGTTCGCGAGCAGGCGTTCCACCATGATCGCCGACGCCCGGAATGCGTCGCGACGATGCACCACGGTGACCGTCTCACACATGCGCGTGAGGAACAGGGCCTCCTCCATCGCGGTGTCGCCACCACCCACCACCACCACGGGCTTGTCCTTGAAGAAGAACCCGTCGCAGGTGGCGCAGGACGACACGCCCTTGCCGCGTAGTCGCGTCTCGCCGTCAAGCCCCAGCCATTGCGCCGACGCTCCGGTGCTGATGATGACTGAATTGCCCACGTGCTCATCGGCATTCACCCATACGCGGAAGGGGCGATGCGAGAAGTCCACCTTTGACACGTCCGCGGTGATGAACCGCGTGCCGAACCGCTCGGCCTGCTGCCGAAACAGCATCATCATGTCCGGCCCCTGCACGCCCTCCGGAAACCCGGGGTAGTTCTCTACGTCCGTGGTGATCATCAACTGACCACCCGCGCCGTAGCCCTCAATCACGAGCGGCTCCAGCCCCGCCCGCGCCGCGTAGATGGCGGCGGTGAGCCCCGCGGGGCCACTTCCGATGATGATCACCTCGTTGACATCACCTGCTGTCACGTATACCCCCTCCCGGTATAGGCAGGATAGAATACCAGCATGAGCGCAACGTGTAGCGAGTGTGGTGGAGCCGTCGAACACACCGTCGTGTCGGGGATCGTCTCCCTCAAGCGTCGTCGGTCGGGGATGGCGTCGGGACGGGTAAGCGCCATACGCGCGCAGACCTGCGTGGATTGTGGATTCACCACGTTGTACGCGGAGCGGCCCGAGCGCCTGTTCCGCGATCTGCACCGCCAGAAGTAGCCCGGCGCGCCCTCACGACTTGCGGGTCATGAACACCAGACGGTTGCCCGCACCGGTGGGACGCTGGCCCGCGGCAAAGTACTGGCGTCCTTCCTCCGCTTGGGTGGCCAGGATCTTCTGGCCGTCGGCCATGGTCACCACGCCCCAGGCCGCCAGCACACCGATGACCACTCCCTCGGCCATGCCGCCCCGCCCCAGCACGGCAACGAGGAACACCAGCATGAACGCCGATGCGACGAACATCACGAGCGACGCCAAGATGCCCCAGTTGCGCCAGTCGCGTGGGCCCGCCTCAAGCAGCCGTGATCCATCCACCTGCTGCGCATCCGGAAGGCGGATGGACGCAAGGCCGCTGCGGCGCAGCCACACGCTGAGAAGCGGCAGGAAGATGAGGCCGGTGATGCCGGCGATAGCGATGACCACTCCGAGCCACACCCACGACCAACCATCCTCCGATGTGGCTTCGAGGACCGCCGACAGTACGAGCAGCGCAGCCGACACCCCAAACAGCACGCCGCCGTACAGCCCGGAGAGCCGCGGGTAGTCCCACAGCAGGTCCCGGTCGGCCAGACGAATCGGCTCGACGACGCGTCGGCGTTGCTTTTTTGCCACGCCGACAGCGTAGCGAGCGGAACCCTCTCTGCTGGCGGCGGACCCAGCCCGAGGGGGGTATACGGTCCAGCCGTTATGCGCATGCCCCGACCTCCTGCCCTCGTTCGCGCCCGCGCGCGGCTTCGGCAGCACCCGCGGTGGCGATGGATGGCCATGGCCGTGGTGGCTGGCGGCATGATGCTTCAGGTCCTCAACATCACCATCGTCAACATCGCGCTGCCGTCCATATCGCAGGACTTCAATTCGGGCGTTGCCGGCACGGGATGGGTGGCCACGGGGTACCTCGTCACTCAGGCGGTGTTGCTCCCGATCGCCGGCCGCGCGGGTGACCTCTACGGGCGCCGCCGTGTGTGGGTGGCCGGCATCCTCGTGATGGTCGCCGCCTCGGTGTTCTGTGCCTTGGCATGGAGCGAGCCGGTTCTCGTGATCGGCCGCATTCTGCAGGGTGTGGGTGCATCGGCCATGGCGCCGACCGCGTTCGCCTATGCCGCCATTCTCTTTCCGCCCGCGAAGCGCGCCCTCGCCCTCGGTGCCCTGTCCGGTGTGATGGCCGTGGCACCGGTACTGGCCCTGAACCTCGCCGGCGTGCTGATGGGCATCTGGGGATGGCGAAGCGTGTTTTGGTTCACGCCGGTCATGGCCGTGGTAGTGCTCGTGGGCGCCGCGTTCGTCATGCGCGAGCGCCCCCCGCAGCGCAAGGAGCCGTTCGACCTGCCCGGTGCCGCGTTGCTGGCACTCGGCCTGTTCCCTCTGGTCACTGCCTTCTCGCAGGCGTCACATTGGGGCTGGCTGGCACCCAAGACCTTCGTGGTCAGCCTTATTGGCGTCGCTTTTCTCATCGTGTTTGTGTGGCGCGAGCACAGCGTTACCAATCCCATGCTTGACCTGTCGCTGCTGCGCCGGGCCACCGTGCGCAATGCCAACGCCACCGGCTTCTTGGTGGGGGCCGCGATGTTCGGCACCCTGCTGCTGCTGCCCTTCTACTTCGCGTCGGTACTTGGGTACGAGAATGTGCGGATGTCGTTGGCGATCACACCCGTGGCGGCCTGTTTCATGATCGCCGCGCCCGCATCCGGTCGGCTCATGTCGCGGTACGGCAGTGACGTGGTGGTGCGATTCGCCACGGCCACGGCATTCATCGGTGCGGTGGTACTGGCGTTCGGTGCTCTGGCTGAGTCGTATGCGTGGATGGTGCCGGGGCTCCTCCTGACGGGCATCGGGCTGGCGGCCGTCACGGCCCCGGTTATCACCACGGCCATTCATGAGGCACCCCGTGAACGTCTGGGCGTGGCGGCAGCGCTCCCGAACGTCTCCCGCTACTCCGGTGGTGCCCTGGGCGCTGCGCTCCTCGGTACGGTGCTCGCGATGTCCTTGCCTTCGTCCCTCGCGGCCGAAGGTGCCCTGCTTCCACCTGCCCTGCGCACCGATGCTGCATACGGAATGCAGCACGCCATGCTGGTCGCTGCCGCGTTACTGCTTGTGAGCATCGCGACCGCGTGGCGCATGCCGCGTGTGGTGGGTCCCGGGGCGCGGATCGTGCCGATGGTGTCCGGCACCGACGTGTCGGGCTCCGGGGATCGGGCGTGACCAGAGGGGCCTATCTCGCGTTGGTTGCCCTGCTGGTGTTCACCATGGGCACGAGCATCATCACGCCGCTCCTGCCGCTCTACGCAGGGCAGTTTCACCTGTCCAACGGCACGCTGACGTTGCTGTTTGCCACGTACACCGCAACGGTGGTGCCCACCATGCTGCTGGCGGGCAGTCTGAGCGACCGGGTGGGCCGCAAGCGCGTGCTCATCCCCGCGATGTTGGTGCTGGCATCCGGGTCCATCGTGTTCGCCTATACCGAGTCGGTGTCCATGCTCTTTGTGGGACGGGTGCTGCAGGGGCTGGCGGTGGGCATGTTCCTCGGCGTGGGCACCGCATTCGTGGTGGACCATGCACTGCCCAAGAGGCGCGCCCTTGCCGCCATGGCCGCGGGCGCATTCTTCCGCCTCGGGTTTGGCCTCGGTCCCGGTATGGCGGGTTTGGTGGCCGAATACTGGGGCAACCCCATCCACCGCCCATTCCAGGTGCACTTGGTGCTGCTGGCGGTGGGCCTCGGGTGCGTCATCATCGCCCGGGAGACCGTCCCGCGACGCCCGTTCAAGATCGAAGTGCGCGCGGGTGTGCCCCCGGGGCAGATGCGCGGGTTCGCGGGCTTCCTGGCTCCCGCCGCGTTCACCATGAGTTTCATGGAGGGCACGGTCCTGTCGGTGGTACCGCTGTATCTCTTCAAGACACTCGGCGAGCGCAATGTGGCCATTGCCGGCCTGTGTGGCTTTCTCGTGTTGGGACTCGGGGGAATGACGCCGCTGGTTACGCGCAATATCCGGCCGAGGAACGCGGTGATGATCGGCCTGGGCACGTCGGCAGCAGCCACCTGGCTCATCGCGGGCGCCGCCGTGGGCAGGAGCGCCCTGCTGGTGGTTGTCGCCGCCGGCATCATCGGTTTTCTCAACGGCATGATCCTGCAGGGGGCCACGGTGATCTGCAGCACGGTCGTGCCGCTCGAGGAGCGCGGCAAGTTGTTGTCGTCGCTCTACATGTGTGCCTATGCGGGCACCGTGCCGGCGGTGGGGCTGGGGTACCTGTCGTTGGCCATCGGTCTGACGCACACCCTTGTGGTGTTCAGCATCGTCGCGGGTCTCTTGGCGCTGTGGGTCATCGTGTTCGGCCGCACGATGTTTCCGCGGGTCATTCCGTATGAGGAGCGCATCGCGGTACCCTCATCTACGTGAGCGACAACATCTCGTCAATTCTCAAGGGCTGGGGCGAGCCCGCGTACCGCATCAAGCAGGTGGAGGATGCGCGGCGCAGCGGCATTCGATCGTGGGACGACGTCACCACCCTGCCCAAGGCACTGCGCGACAAGTTGACCGAGGTGGTACCGCTGTGGACCGTCACGCCGGAGACCGTGCTCGAGAGCCGTGACGGCACCCTCAAGTGGCGACTGCGCACCAGCGATGGTCTGGCCATCGAGAGCGTGCTCATCAAGCACGCCCGTGGCCGCCGCACACTGTGCGTGTCGAGCCAGGCCGGCTGCGCGTTGGGGTGCAAGTTCTGTGCGACCGGTGCGATGGGGCCCGGTCGGGATCTGACCGCGCGCGAGATCGCGGATCAGGCGTGGCTGGCCTCGGATGTGGCGCGCGAAGCCGATGCCCGGGTGAGCAACGTGGTGTTCATGGGCATGGGCGAGCCGATGCAGAACACCGAGGCGGTGTTCGCCGCCATCCGTGAGATGAACTCGCCCGATGGCCTCGGCATCGCGGCGCGGCAGATCGCGGTGAGCACTGCGGGCTGGGTGCCGGGCATCGACGAACTTATGAACTTCGAGATTCCGGTGCGCCTCGCCCTGTCGCTACATGCGGCCGATGACGCCACGCGCGATCGGCTGATGCCCATCAACAAGCGTTGGCCCATCGCCAACGTGCTGGCCCAGTGCCGGCGCTACGGTGACCGCACGGGCCGCCGGGTGTTCATCGAGTACCTCATGCTCGAGGAGGTCAATGACTCGGTGGCCGACGCCAAGCGCCTCGCCGACCTGCTGCGCGATGGCCGCTTCCACATCAACCTCATCGAGTACAACGCCACGGACGGGCCGTACACGGGCTCATCGCCTGACCGCGTTCGCAGGTTTCGCGAGGAGCTGGAGCGCGCGGGGTTCTACCCGTCGCTTCGGCGATCACGCGGTGCCGATATCGCCGCCGCCTGCGGGCAGTTGGCGAACACCACCGCCTGAGGGCGACCCGCGTCGCTCCCCACGTGCGAGTTGGCGCGTGACGGAACACATTCGAAGCACGGGGTCTTCGTCTAACGCAGCACGATCGGGTTCGAGAGCGAGGACACCCCGCCCTTCAGGGTGAAGGAGCGAACGCGGATGGTGACCCCCTTCTTGGTGGCCTTGGTGGCCTTGGTGGCCTTGGTGGAGCGAACGCGGAAGGTGATCCCCCCCCTCTTCGTGGCCTTGGAGCGGCAGCGGATGGTGGCCCCCTTCTTGGTGGCCTTGCTGCGGCTGGTCGCCCGACCCGAGGTTGTTCGGGCGATCAGCGTGCCGTTGGCGAATACCTGATAGCCGGTGGCGCCCTTTGCACAAACGTTCAGCCACAACCATGACCCGGCGCGTGTGACACCCACCAGGGTCGGTGTCCGCGGGGGCGAGGCCGCTGTTGATGATGAACCCTGCCCGGGGGTTGGGCGGGTTTGCGGTGTGGTGGGTACCGCCGGCGTCGTGCTTGGCGCCGATGTGGGTGCTGCTGGCGTATTCGCCACAGGCGCAGGCCCGGGCCCGGGCGCGGGTGCAGGCGCAGGCGCAGGCGCAGGCGCGAGCGCCATTGTCATGGCTGCGTTCAGTAGTAGGTTGGGCGACCCCTCGACGGCGTCAGTGATGACGCCTGCCGTTGCCGCGCTGGTGAGGGTTGTGGCCACCTGACTCGGGGTGGCAGATGGTGTGCCCGACAGCAGTAGCGCCGGGGCACCGGCCACGTGCGGCGATGCCATCGAGGTACCCGACAGCGTTGCCGTGGCGGTCGACGACGTGTTGTACGAGGACGTGATTCCGAGACCCGGCGCGAAGATGTCCAAGCAAGTGCCGTAGTTGGAGAAGTTCGCCCGGGCGTCGCCGCTGGTGCTCGCACCCACGGTGAGGGCCGAGGGCTCGGCCGCCGGTGACACAAAGCAGGCGTTGGCGGCTTCGTTGCCGGCAGCCACCGCGAAGGTGATGCCGTCGGCAACTCCGGCGGCAACGGCCGCATTGAGGGCCGGTGAGTACCCGCCTCCAAGGCTCATGTTGGCCACGGCGGGTGCGCCGGCCTGGTGGTTGTTCACGGCCCAGTCAATGCCAGCGATCACGCCGGCGGTGCTACCCGACCCAGTGCAGCTGAGCACCCGAATGGGCACGATGGCTGCTGCGGGCGCCACCCCGTAGTTGGTACCGGCCACGGTGCCCGCCACGTGCGTGCCGTGTCCATTGCAGTCATCGGTGCCACGGCCGTCATTCACGGCCGAGAATCCCGACTGCACGCGACCCAACATCTCGGTGTGGTCTGATCGCACGCCGGTGTCAATGATGTAGGCCGTGACACCCGCGCCGTCGAGCGGAGTGGAGATACGGCCGTCAAGCTCACGCGCGGTCTGATCAATGCGATCGAGACCCCACGTTGCCGCAGTGCGGCTGATCGGTACTCCGGGGCCGAAGGTGGGCGGCGGTGTGGCACCGGCGATCGGGGTGATGGGTGCGGAGTCAGCCGACGCGGGGCCGGCGCCCACCGAGTTGCTGGCCGTTACGCTCACGGTGTACGGGGTGCCGTTACTCAGGTCGTTGATGACACAGGCGAGTGCGCCCTGCGTGCTGCAGGTGGCCCCGCTCGGCGATGCGGTGGCGGTGTAGTTGGTGATGGCGCTGTGCCCATCAGACGCCGGGGTGTTCCAACGTGCGGTGATGCGTGTATCCCCCGCCGTGCCGTACGGGTTGGTGGGGGCCGTGGGCACCACCGGCGGGGTCGGGATGCTCAGGCTCCAGGCCACCACGGTAGTGCCGGTCAGGCCACCGTAGCCATCCACGGCGATGGAATACCTGGTGCCGCTCGTTACTGGGAAGGTGACCACGCTGGTGAGGGATCCGTCAGCGTCGTCGTTGGCGGCACGCTGTGTGAGCGCGCCCACCGCATCACCGGTGTATGCGGCCAGCAGGGTGTCGAACGACGACCCGCGGGTGGTGAGGCGAAGTGTGCCGGTGGAGGGTGCGGTCCAGCGGTACCAAATGGACGCGCGACCACCCCATCCGCCGTGGATGGGCTCGTCGGCCTCGCTTTTGGCGCCCACGGTGGCGCCCGTGACCGATCCCGTCTCACCGGTGATCACCTGGGCATCGCTGAATAGGTCATTCGGAACGGTGGGCGCGGGTGGCAGGGTCGTGTTGAGGGCCCACGACAGGTTGGTGGCGCCGGTCCAGCCGCCGTAGCCATCCACGGCAAACGCGTAGGTGGTGCCAGCGGTCACACCGATGGAGATGCTGCTCCACAGGCTGCCGTCGGCGTCGGCGTCGTCGTTGGTGGCTAGGAGCGTGAGTCCATCCACGGACGTGCCGGTGTAGGCACCCAGCAGGGTGTCGAACGACGACCCACGGGTGTTCACCCGCAGGATGCCCGACTCGGGAGCGGTCCAGCGGTACCACACCGATGCGTGCGACCCCGCGCCATGGCTTGGCTCACTGGTCTCGTGCGTGGCGCCCACCGTGGTGCCCGTGACGCTGCCCGTGACGCCAGTGACACCCTCAGCCATCGCGAATGGGTCGTTGACCGGGCTGGAGAACTTGCCCACCGGGGGCGCACCGTCGGATAGCGCATTTGCCTGAGCGGCGGTGACTCCGCCGCTGGCGTGCACGGGGCGGCTCGGCTCGATCATCAGCACCGATGGGTCACGGCGAAGGCGTGCCACGTCGGCGGCATCGAGGTTGGCAACAAACCCCTCGCCGATGGAGTTGATGACGGCGTCCACCTCGTTGCCCCGGCGCTGCTCGGCACGCACCTTGGCGGCCAGGGATGCCGCGGGATCGATGAACACGATCTGCGGGGTGTCTGCGCCGGGCGCGGAGGTTGCGATGGACGCGGTCATCAGGCCACCGAGGATGGCGGCACTGCCGACCAGAGCGGCAGCGATGCGACGGTTTGCGGGGCGGGGGCGCGCGTTCATGGGGGTGACCGTATTCGCCCGGGTCAGCAGGTGTTGCGTATTAGTCAAGTTCTCGCAGAACACTCACAGGACCCATACATTTGACCCTGCTGCAGGGCTCAGCCCTGCAGCGCCTCGGCCCCCGGTGCTGCCAGCACCACGTCGTACTCGCGCACGTCGTATTCGGCCACACCCCCCATGATGAACGGGTCCTTCGCGATGATGGCGTTCACGGCCTCACGCGTAACGCCCACCGCTACCAGCAGGCCGCCCTGCAGCGGTAGCTCGCGCCCGGCGGCGATGAACACGCCCAGCTCGGCGTGCTCGCGCACCCACGCACGATGCGCGTCGAGGTACACGTCCACATCGTCCACGGGCTTGAGGTACCGCCCCAGCAGCAGGAACATGCCGGTGCCTAGTGCCCCGAGTCGTAAGTTCGTATGCGGCCGGGAACTGCCACGTAATTTATGATTCGGGGCACTAGACCTTGCACGCGCCGAGCGCCGCGACCAGGCGGTCGGCGTCTGGCGTCTCGAGCGGGGCCACCTGATCAACGTCCACAATGATGCCGTTGGCATCAATCACGTACGTCGCGCGACCTGAGACACCGGCGTGCTCCAGATACACGTCGTACAGCTTCGCGACGTTGCCCCGGGGGTGGAAGTCCGCGAGAAAGCGCACGTTGTTTGCCTTCATGTGCTCCTTGAAGGCGGCCAGCCCCCACTTGCTGTCAACGCTGACCGCAATGACCACGGCGCCCTCGTAGGCGCTGCCGTCGGCAGCGATCGCGGTGAACCAGTCCGTGCACACGGGTGAGAAGGCGAGGGGGTGGAAGTTGAGGTATACGGGAGTGCCGCGGAATGATGAAAGGGTGACCTCCTCGCCGTCGCTGCCTACAAGCGTGAAGTCGGGTGCCTCTGTGCCGATCTCGAGAGCCATCTGGTGATCTCCTGCTGATTCGGGGTGATGAACGAAGAGTGAGGGTACCGTGCCGCTCGCCAAGGCGCGATGGGAGTACGGGTGGCGTGTCGCCCCGCCCGCGCCCGACGGTAAGGTACCGGTGTGTCCCCTGACCCAGACAATGCACGGCGACGTATGCCGTCGGGCCCTCCCGTTGGCGGGTGGGGCTTTGGCGCCAAGGGCATCACCGCGGGCTTCTGGATCGGCCTGTCCGTCATGTTGTTGCTGCTCGCCATCGTCCTGTTGCTCGAGTCGTACACCGGATATGGCGTGATTGTCGGCATCCTTGCCCTCGCCGCGGCCGTCAACCTCACCCCATGATGTGCGACCCGGAGGCGCTGGCGGAGCTCCTCCGCGCGGCCCGACCTGACGCCGAACCGTCTGAACTGTCTCCCGATGACCTCGACGACCTGGCGCGCGAGCTGGGTGTGGATCCCGAGGACGCGGCGCTGATGGGCCGGGCGCTGGTGGCGTGGGAGCGGTTGCTGCCCTAGCTGTCCTACCCTCACACGTTGCGAACGCGGCTGTGGGCCCACCCCGCTTTGGCGGACGCCTAGACCGGCAGCGGACCCTCGGTCGGTTGAAGGTCGAGCCGGTCGGCGAGGGCAGCGATGAAGGCATCCTCCACGTGCACTCGTGCGGGGTCGCCGGCCTCGGCCGCAATTGTGGTGCTCGACACGTCCGGTGCGCCGCAGGCCGACATGATGCGGAACCACTCGAGGTCGGCATCCCGGTTCAGGCCGATGCCATGCATGGTCACGCCCTCCGTCACGCGGATGCCGACGCTGCCCACCTTGCGGCCATCCATGTATGTGCCCATGCGCGTGTGGTCAGCATCCGCCCCAGCGAGGCCGGTGGCATCGGTCATGGCATCCACCAGCACTTCGACAAAGCGACGCACGCCACGACCACCCCGCAGGTTGGTGATGACGTAGCCGGTGGTCTGCCCGGGACCGTGCCAGGTCATCTGCCCGCCCCGGTCGGTGGCCACGCACGTGGCACCCAGAGCAGCCAGCACCGCATCCTCGATGAAGAGGTCCTGGCGGGTGCCGTGCCTGCCGTAGGTGTAGACCGGGTCGTGCTCCAGTAGCCAGATGACGGTGGGCAGGTCGCCCACGCGCACCTGATCGGCGAGGCGCCGCTGCGCATCCCATGCCTCGACGTACCCCATCCGTGGGGTGCGCACCACCAGCGCGGGCGTGCTCACACCAGCAGCGCCGCGGGGTGCTCAAGCAACTCGGCCACGCGCCCCAGGAAGGTGGCGGCTTCGGCGCCGTAGACCACGCGGTGGTCGACCGAGAGCGACAGCGTCATGACATCGCGCACCACCACGTGGCCGTCCACCACCACCGGCCGCTCCACCGCCCGACCCACGGCCAAGATGGCCGACTCGGGCGCGTTGATGACCGCGTGGAAGCGGTCAATGCCGAACATGCCCAGATTGGTCGCCGAGATGGCGGATCCCTCCAACTCGTCTAGGTGCAGCGCGCCGGCGCGGCCGCGTCTCACCAGATCGCGCACCTCGGCGGCGATCTGCGGCACGGTCTTGCGATCAGCACCCCTGAGCACCGGCACGATGAGCCCTCCGGGAATCGAGACGGCCACGCCCACGTCCACCCCATCGGGCACCACCAGTTCTTTGCCCTCGAGGCGCGACGCCATGTCGGGGCGCTCGCGTACCGCGATCGCGACCGCGCGCACCACCATGTCGTTCACGCTCGGGCGCTGGTCCTCTGGTAGCGCGACGCGCAGGTCGGCCCGCGCGGCTGCGAGGGCGGTGGTGTCCACATCGCGCTCAAGGGTGAAGTCGGGCACCGCGTGGGCCTCGGTCATGCGTCGCGCGATGGTCATCTGCAACTTGGTCAGCGGTGTGCGACGTCCGGCGGGCCAGTCGCTGGTGGGGGTGGATGTGGGCACCTGCGGCGGCACCGGCGCAGCACGCGCGGCGGTGGGGGTGGTGGGGGCCGCCGGAGCGAGCGGCGGCGTATCCCCTCCGAGGGCCGCTTCGACGTCGTGCTTCACGATCCGGCCGCCGGGGCCCGTTCCGGTGACAGCAGCCAGATCCAGATCAGCCCGGGCCGCGATGTTGCGGGCCAAGGGCGACGCCTTGATGCGCTCGTCGGCGTCGTGGGTGGACACGTGCGGTGCCCTGGCGATGACGTGGCCCGTGCCGTCATCGGTCGTCGGGATTCCGGTGATCACTGACTGCTCGGCGGGTCCGTCGGGTGCGGTGCCGGGCGCCGGAGCCTCGCCGATCGCCGCGATCGGTATCCCGATGTCCAAGGTGTCACCCTCTTGGGCAAGGATCACGAGTACCCCGTTGGCAGGAGCCTCGACGGTCATCGTGGCCTTGTCGGTCTCAATTTCCACGAGGGGCTCGCCCTTGGCCACCATGTCGCCGTCAGCCTTCATCCAACGGAGGATCGTGCCCTCCTCCATGGTGTCCGACAACTTCGGCATGAGCATTTCGGGCATCAGGCCACTCTCCGCCCGATGTTCGCCAGCACGGCTGCCACTACGTCGCTTGGCGTGGGCAGTGCCGCCTGCTCGAGGTTCTTCGCGTACGGCATGGGCACGTCAGCGCAGTTGACGCGCCCGATGGGGGCATCGAGCCAGTCGAAGCATGCCTCGTACAGGTGGGTGGCCAGCCCTGCGCTGATGCCGTACTCGGGCCAGCCCTCGTCCACGATCACTGCGTGACCGGTGCGCCGCACGCTGTTGGCCAGCGTCTCTAGATCCAGCGGCCGAAGCGTGCGCGGGTCAATCACCTCTGCCTCCACACCATGCGCGGCCAGTTCTTCCGCCGCCTGCAGCGCCACCCAGACCATGCGCGAGTGGGCGATCACCGTGCAGTGCGTGCCGGGGCGTCGCACCACTGCCTGTCCGAACGGGATGAGGTCGTCGGGGCCGCCAACCGGCCCCTTCTTACCGTAGAGCCCCTCGTTCTCGAGGAAGATGACCGGATCGTCGTCGCGAATGGCCGTCTTCAGGAGGCCCTTGGCATCCTCCGGGGTGGACGGGCACACCACCTTCAGCCCGGGCACGTGCGCGAGCCAGGCATCCAGTGTCTGCGAGTGCTGCGCGGCCAGCTGGTGTCCACCTCCGCCCGGCATGCGCAGCACGATGGGCACCGAGGCCTGGCCGCCGAACATGTAGTGGATCTTCGCGGCGTTGTTGACGATCTGATCCAGGGCCAAGATCACGAAGTTGACGGTCATGATCTCCACCACGGGGCGCAGCCCGGCCATGGCGGCGCCGATGGCCAGCCCGGTGAATCCTGCTTCGCTGATGGGGGTGTCCACCACACGCGCTTCGCCGAATTCCTCGAGCAGTCCACGGGTGACCTTGAAGGCACCATCGAAGCGGCCGATGTCCTCGCCCAGCAGGAATACGTCGGGGTCGCGCGCCAATTCTTCGCGCAGCGCTTGATTCAGCGCGTCACGGTAGGACACGGGCTTTGCGGCGGCGGTGCTCATGGCATCAACACGCCGCCGCGTGGGTTGTCGTTCCAGGGATGCGCGTACACGCCATCGGCCAGATCGGACACCGGCACCTCGGGGCTCTCCTCGGCGAAGGCGGCGGCATCATCCACCACCACCTGCACCTCATCTTTCATGGTGGCGATCTCGTCTGCGGTCATGATGGCCTCCCCCAGCAGCACGCGCTCGAAGGTGATCAGCGGGTCGCGCGCGCGCCAGCGCTCCTTCTCGTCGGCGTCGCGCACGGTGTCGGGGTCACTCATGGAGTGCCCGCGGTAGCGGTAGGCCAACAGTTCCACGCACGCCGGGTTGCGCTCCTCGCGGGCGATGCGTGCGGCCTCGGTAACGGCATCGCGTACGGCCAGCACATCCATGCCGTCCACCTTCCAAGCGGGGATGCCGTAGGCCTCGGCCCGCGTGTACAGGTCCGCCTCGGCTGCGGAACGTTCCAGCGACGTGCCCATGCCGTATTGGTTGTTGAGGATGAGGAACACGATGGGAAGATCCCACAGGCCCGCCATGTTGAAACATTCGGCCACGACGCCCTGATTGGTGGCGCCGTCACCGAACATGGTCACCGCCACTTGGTCGCCACCGCGGTAACGAATCGCGTAGGCCAGCCCCAAGCCGAGGGGGATCGAGCCACCCACGATGCCGTAGCCGCCGTAGAAGGCCCGCTCCTTGTCCATCAGGTGCATTGATCCGCCGCGCCCACCACACAGCCCGGTGGACTTGCCCAGTAGTTCGGCCATCACCGCGCGGGGATCGGTGCCACGTGCGAGCGCCTGGCCGTGCTCGCGGTAGGTGGAGGTGAGCGGGTCATCTGGGCGCAGGGCCGTGACGGTGCCCACCACAGCCGCCTCTTCGCCGATGGCCAGGTGCAGAAACCCGCCGATGCGGCCAGCCATGTACTCCTCGGAGGCGCGTTCCTCGAACCGGCGGATGAGGATCATGGAGCGGAACATGGTGCGCATGTCCGCATGCTGCGTGGTGGCG
>Ga0105052_10000612_pt1 | contig 49447 bp, 36 predicted proteins | sample FRY03_FD_78094 | JGI IMG/M metagenome (GOLD analysis project Ga0105052, IMG submission 78094) | Freshwater microbial communities from Lake Fryxell liftoff mats and glacier meltwater in Antarctica - FRY-03 | ecosystem: Environmental > Aquatic > Freshwater > Ice > Glacier meltwater ... | reverse complement strand
ATTAGAAAAAAATATATAAACATATAGAAAGAATAAAGTTATGGTTGTAGCAGTTGTAGGTGCCACAGGATTGGTCGGTAGAAAAATGATTCAAGTATTGGAAGAAAGGAATTTCCCGCTGACGGAATTAAGACTTTTTGCCTCTGAGAGGTCAAAGGGTAAATTAATAAATTATAAAAATCAAGATATTGAAGTTGAAGTTTTAGACGAAAATTCATTTTTGGGAGTAAATGTAGCATTATTTTCGTCTGGCAGTGATTCGAGCAAAGTTTTTGCACCGATTGCAGCCAAATCAAATTGTTTTGTGATAGACAATAGTAGTGCGTGGCGTATGGATAAAAGCGTTCCATTGGTAGTGCCAGAGGTCAATCCACACCATTTGAATAATGAAAGCAAAATTATTGCTAATCCAAATTGTTCTACAATCCAATTGATGGTCGCTTTGAAGCCAATTCATACGAAGTACAAAATCAAAAGGGTGATTTGCTCAACTTACCAGTCTATTACAGGAGCTGGTCAGAGTGGTTTGGACAAATTAAATGCTGAATTGAACGATAATGATTTGAATTCTGACACCCATAGAATTGCCTTTAATACTATGTTCCATCAATTTGATGATAATAGTTTTACGGTAGAAGAAAATAAAATGATAAATGAGAGTAAAAAGATTTTGGACGACCCCAATTTTAATATGGCTGTTACTTGCGTTAGGTTGCCAATTATTGGTGGACACGCTGAGTCGGTGAATTTTACAACTGAATTGCCTTTTGATTTGGATACTCTAAAAAACGAACTAAATAATTTTGATGGACTTGAAGTTTTAGATGATATTAAAAATAATAACTACCCAACTCCAAGCATAGTAAATGATAAAGATGGCGTTTTTGTAGGTAGATTGAGAATTGATGAAACTGAGGTAAATTCAGCATATATGTGGATTGTGTCTGATAATTTACGTAAGGGAGCTGCCACAAATGCAGTTCAAATAGCAGAGAAATTATTAGAAAAGGGATTTATTAGCTAATATTAATAAAAATAGATAAAATATATTTGAAACTATTTTTTATTTGGTTCGTTTAGAAGATAAGATTTTTGCGAATATTTAATAATTTATATAATTTGGGAGTTGTATTATGGCATCTGCAATAAGTTGGTTCGAGATTCCGGTATCGGATATGGATAGAGCTTGTAAGTTTTATTCAGAAATTATGGATTACAAAATTGAAAGTTATGATGTAACTATGGGAGATTTTACTACCACAATGGCGATGTTTCAATTTAATCCAGAAGAAGGTGAAATAGGTGGAAGTTTGGTTAAAAATCAGCATCATAACCCAAGCAATGATGGAGTATTAGTTTACTTGAAAGGTGGTGAAGATTTGAATGGTATATTAGGTAAAGTTGAATCTTTCGGTGGTAAAATATTATTACCAAAAGCATCAATTGGCGAAAATGGATTTATGGCAATGTTTTTGGACACCGAAGGAAACAAAATAGGTTTACATTCTACTAAATAATTTACAATATTAATTATTTTAATTATAAAACTCTTCTAACATTAGAAGAGTTTTTGCATATTACTATAAAATTATAGAATATTAATAAATTTGTTTCTAAACTCAAAAATGTATTTGTAAATTTTATATTAATTACAAAACTAAAAAATATTAAATACACACACCTCTTAAATTAAGTTTTATGGCATTTTTTTGTTAAATTAGTAATTGTTCAAATTTCATAAATTAAATAATTGTTTAAAGGGACATAGATGTTAAAAAAACTACTAATTTTACTTTTCATTTCAATCTCAGTTTCTTTTGCTCAAAAGAAAGAAAAATCTGAAGAAAGCAAAAAATGGGACGTAAATAATCCTCCAGGGAAATATAAAGACCACGAATTTAATACTGAAACCACAACTTGGACTAATTTAGATGTTAGCCCTGATGGAAAAGAAATCGTTTTTGATGTATTAGGTGATATTTACATTGCTCCAATTTTAGGTGGTGAAGCGAAATTACTTAGAGAGGGCTTAGCTTGGGAAGTGCAACCAAGATTTTCACCAAATGGTAAATATATTTCATTTACTTCGGATATCGCTGGTGGTGATAATATTTGGTATATGGAAAAAGATGGCAAAAACCCAATTCAAATAACAAAAGAAGATTTTAGACTTTTGAATAATGCTGTTTGGACTCCAGATGGAAATTTTATAATCTTAAGAAAACACTTTACAGCCACTCGCTCTGCTGGTGCTGGCGAAATGTGGATGTATCACATAACTGGTGGAAGTGGAATTGGACTTACAAAAAGAAAAAATGACCAACAAGATGTAAACGAACCTTGCATTTCACCTGATGGCAAATTCCTATATTATTGCGAAGATGTTTACCCCGGTGGCTCTTTTCAATATAACAAAGACCCAAATAGTCAAATCTATGTAATCAAAAGATTAAATCGTGAGACAGGGGAGAATGAAACTATCATTTCTGGCTCAGGTGGTGCTTTCAGACCGCAAATATCAAGAGATGGCAATACTTTGGCTTTTGTTAGAAGAATCAGAACTAAAACAGTTTTAATGTTACATAATTTAAAAACTGGTGAACAAAAAGTAATTTATGATAAATTGACAAAAGATCAGCAGGAAGCTTGGGCAATATTTGGTGTATATCCAAACTTTAATTGGACTCCAGATGACAAATCTATTATAATTTGGTCTGAAGGGAAAATACGTAAAATTGATGTTGCTGATGGAAACGAAGAAATTATAAATATCAAAATTAAGGTTAAAAAAAGAATTTATGATGCTTTAACTATCGAACAAGAAGTTTCACCAAAAGAGTTCAATGCAAAAGCAATAAGACAAGCAGTAACAACTCTAGACGGCAAACAAATTATATTTAATGCTGTTGGGTATTTATGGATAAAAGATTTACCTAATGGCACTCCACAAAGATTAACATCGAGTGTAGATTTTGAATTCGAACCAAGTATTTCCACAGACGGAAACAAAGTAATCTATGTTACTTGGAACGATGAAAATTTAGGGAAAATTATGGAATTTAATCTAAAAACAAAAATTATAATTGAATTAAATTTAGAAAAAGGAATTTACAGAAATCCAAGTTATTCTAATGACGGTTCTAAAATTGTATTCGAAAAAGAAATTGGTAACTCTAATCAAGGTTATACTTTTACCAAAAAGCCAGGGATATATTATTTGGAATTAAATTCGAATGAACCCAAATTTGTTACAGACGAAGGGGATTACCCAACATTTAATTCCAAAGGCGATAGAATATTCTATCAAACTGGTGGTTATTTATTTGGTGCATTAGAAAAAGGTTTCCATTCTGTGGATTTGAATGGTTTTGATAAAAGAACTCACTTTACATCTAAATATACGAATAGATTTGTACCAAGTCCAGATAATAAGTGGATAGCATTTAATGAATTACACAAAGCTTATGTTACTGTATTTCCAGAAGCTGGCAAAAGTATTGATTTGTCTGCCTCTACTACATCTGTACCAGTTGCACAATTAACCAAAGATGCCGGTATAAACTTACATTGGACAAGTAACTCTAAAACTATTTGTTGGACATTGGGGGAGCAATATTTTGCGAATGATTTGACAAGTAGATTTAAGTTTTTGGAAGGTAGTAAATCCGAATTACCACCAATGGATACAGTTGGAATAGCAATTAATTTAAAATTGAAAACTGACTCTCCTGACGGTTTAATTGCACTGACAAACGCTAGAATAATAACCATTGACAAAAATAATAAAGTAATTGAGAAAGGAACAATTTTAATTGAAAATAACAGAATCAAAGAAATTGGTGAAAACGTAAATATCCCAAATACTGCCAAAATAATAGATTGTGAAGGTAAAACTATAATGCCCGGAATAGTAGATGTTCACGCTCATTTAGGTACATTTAGATATGGACTTAGCCCACAAAAGCATTGGCAATATTACGCAAATTTGGCGTATGGAGTAACAACAACTCACGACCCATCATCAAATACAGAAATGGTATTCTCTCAATCAGAAATGATTAAAACAGGGAATATGGTTGGTCCAAGAGTATATTCGACTGGGGTGATTTTATATGGTGCTGATGGAGATTTCAAGGCAACTGTAAATAACTTAGATGACGCTCTTTCTCACTTAAAAAGAACAAAAGCTTTTGGTGCATTTTCAGTTAAAAGTTATAATCAACCAAGAAGGGAACAAAGACAACAGGTTATTGAAGCAGCGAGACAATTAGGTATGTTAGTAGTACCAGAGGGTGGTTCACACTTTTTTCATAATATGTCAATGATTGCCGATGGACACACAGGTATCGAACATAATATACCAGTTGCACCACTTTTTGATGATGTTTTGGGATTTTGGGGCAAATCAAAAACTGCCAATACACCAACTTTGATTGTGAGTTATGGTGGCGTTAGTGGAGAATATTATTGGTATCAAAAAACTAATGTTTGGGAAAAAGAAAGATTATTAAATTTCACGCCAAGAGATATAATTGACTCAAGAGCAAGACATAGAACTATGATTCCTGATGAAGAATATGAAAATGGACACATTTTAATTTCTAAATCACTAAAAAAACTAACTGATGCTGGAGTAAAAATAAATCTTGGTGCACACGGACAAATCCAAGGGATTGGCGCACATTGGGAATTATGGATGTTAAAACAAGGTGGAATGACCGAAATGGAAGCACTTCGCTCCGCTACTATTAATGGTGCAGAATATATCGGAATGGGCAAAGAGCTTGGTTCGTTAGAAAAAGGGAAACTTGCCGATTTGGTTATTATGGAAAAAAATCCATTGGAAGATATATATAATTCTGAAACGATTACTCATACTATGATTAACGGTAGATTATTTGAAGCAAATACTATGAATGAAGTAGGGAACTACGACAACAAACGCTCTAAATTCTTCTGGGAAACATTTGGTGGTAATTCATACTTTGATGGAAATGATTTAGAAAATATAAATACAAATTCAAAATGTAGCTGTGGTCATTAAGAATAATAAGTCAAAAAAATACTTTTAAAATTATATTTGAGGGCTGAGAAATTTTTCTCACCCCTCTTTTTTTTGGATGTTTTTGTGAAAAAAAATATTTTTTCATTTTATTTTTTGACAAAATATATTCAAAGAAATAAAAAATATTTATGGATAACACACTTGCTATAAATATAGTAGATGAGATAAAATCAATAATTAATATTTCAAAAACCAATGCAATTAAATCCGTTGATTTTGAAAGAACGAAGATGTATTGGCAAAAGAATATTTGAAGAGGAACAAAATAGTCAAGATAGAGCTAATTACGGTGATTATCTCACTGTATATTTATCTTCAAAATTAGAACCTGAATTTGGTAGTGGCTTTTCAAAAAGACAATTAGAATTATTTAGACAATTTTACAGAAGTTTTTCAAATGCGAATACACTGTATTCGCAAATAGGATGGAGTCAATATAAATTATTAATTAGGATTCAAGATATTGATAAATGTAAGTTTTATATTGCTGAAATAAAAAAAAACAATTGGACTGTCAGACAATTAGAAAGGCAAATTAATAGTGGTCTTTATGAAAGATTATTGATTTCAAATGATAAGGAATTGTTACTCTTACAAGCACAAGGCGAAAAATTACCACAAAATGCTAAAGAAATTATTAAAGACCCTATGATTTTGGAATTTTTAGGATTAAAAAAGGAATCTATATATTATGAAAAAGATTTGGAGCAAGCAATAATTGCTAATTTGCAAGACTTCTTATTGGAACTCGGAAATGGTTTTTCATTCGTAGCAAGACAAAAAAGACTGAATATTGATGGTGATGAATTTTTTGTAGATTTAGTATTTTACAATAGACTTTTAAAATGTTTTGTGCTAATAGAAATTAAAACTCATAAGCTAACACATCAAGATATTGATCAATTACAAATGTATGTAAATTATTATTATAGGATTGAAAAGTTAAGTTATGAAAATGCAACAATTGGAATACTATTATGTGCCGACAAAAATGATTCAATGGTAAAATTTACTTTACCAGAGGGTGGAAATAATATTTTTGCTAGTAAATATTAACTTTACTTACCTACAGAAAAACAACTGATAGAAGAGTTAAATAAAGGTATGAAAGAAATTTATCATGAAAAAGATCAAATAAACGAAAATTTAAATTAAAACATAAATACAAATCCAAAATGTAGCTGTGGTCATTAGGAATAATAAAATTAACCAAATAAGTGTTGATCATGGAAATACCTCTTTATTGAGGTATTTTTTTAGATGATAATTAAACCAATTTTTAAAAATTCTTCTAATAACTAAACTTAAATATTGGAATAAAATTGTTTTGTTTTACAATTTTTTGTCCTTCTTTGCCTTGTATCCATTTAATAAATTTCTGAATCTCAGGACTTGGTGTATCTCTACTATATAATTCCAAATACCTTATCAAAGGGTATGTATCATTCTCGATATTATTTTCATTTGGCTGAATTCCATCAATAGAAATTGCTTTAACGTCATTTTTGAATATTATACTACCGTAACCTATACTTTTGGTATTTTCCTTTATTTTTTCGATTATCTCTTTATTATGTGTAAAAGTAATAGAATTTTCACAAAATTTATCACCATCTAAAATAGTATTCTGAAAATTGATATAAGTACCAGTATTTGGAGACCTATTAATTTGCATAATTTCGCCAATAAATATTTTGTCAGTCTTGAATTCACTCCAGTTATTGATTTTGCAAGTATAAATATCTTTAATTTCATTTTTAGATAAATTATCAATCGGATTATTATTATTTATAAAAACACAATAAGCATCTTTTGCTAACAAATGGGAAACCCCAATTTTTTTATATTTTTCAGCCATTATAATTAATTCATTAGCATTGATATTTCTCGAAGACATAGCCAAATCTACTTTACCATCATTTAAAGACTCAAACCCAGTATTAGAACCACCACCTTCAACAAAAATCAGTATATTTTTATTTTGTGACATATAAACTTCAGACAAATTCTCTAACAATCTAAGCATTGTTTCAGAACCTTGAATTTTGATTGAACTTATATTATTTATTCTATATGAGCAACTACTAATCGCAAACAAAAATAGTAATACAATAACTATTTTGTTTATTGTATCTAATGAAAATTTAATGTTTGTAATGTAATTAAAGAATTTGTTTTTCATTTACTGTTTTTTAGTATTAAATAAGAATTTCTAAATGGACTTCCAGAAATAAACTCTATTTCATTATTTGTATTTGAAATTTCTGTCAAAAAATCTATTATAATTTGAGAATGTTGGATTACACTTTTATAATTGATGTTAATACTATTATCATCAAATGGAGTATGATAAATATTAATAGAATAATTTTCTAAAAAATTATAACCTTCGTTGTATGATTTATTTTTGTAGCTCATCCCTTCTATAATTAAAAATGATGGTATTCCTATTTTTGCAAAACTATAATGGTCTGATAATCTAAAAGCTTCCTCTTTTTGAAAATTATTTGGTATCTGACCTAATTTAACATTATTTTTTTCTAAAACATTATTTGTTATTTCTGGAATATTCGTAAACTCATTTCCCAAAATAACAACTTCATTAAATTCATCAAAAAAAGCAATTCCATCTAAATTTACATTTGCAACAGTATTTTGTAGAGGTTTTAGTGGATATTGAGTATAATATTGTGAGCCTAATAATCCAAATTCTTCACCTGTGGTAAGTAAAAAAATCAATGATTTTTTGTTAGTATTATGAATCGAAAAGTATTTAGCAATTTCGAGTAATACAGCTACCCCCAAAGCATTATCAGTTGCACCATTGTATATTGAATCACCGTTTATACTTTTTCCAATTCCCAAGTGGTCATAATGTGCAGAAACAATTATAAATTCTTCATTCTTTGTGTTGTCATTGCCTTTTATTTCACCAATAATATTTTGAGAAATAAAATCTTTAGAATTAAAATTACAATTTACTTTTAATTTTGTTTTTAATTCAAAACTTTGAATTTTACCATTTATATGGTCGTTACATAAATCAAAAATACTTTTATTTTCGAATTCAAAAATACTATTTGCGATGTTATAATTTATGTAAATTCCTAAATTGTCATTCACTTTATTAGAATTTTGAATAAATTCAAAAGAATAGTCTTTATTTATCTTAGACCAATTTAATAAATCAAAAGAACAGAAATTATCAATAACTACAATGCCAAGAGCACCTTTAGACATTGCTATTCTATGTTTACTTTCTAAATTTGAGTACTTACTTTTTTTTAACCCTTCAAAATAGTCATTTGAAATAGAGTATGGTTCATCATCAAAAATAACTACAATTTTATTTTTTACATTTATATTAGCATAGTCATCATAATCAAACTCGGGAGCAATAACACCATAACCACAAAACACCATTTCGGCATTTTGTGGTATGTAGTTTTTTTTGTCAAATTTGAATATTTTGAAGTCTTTATCTTTTAAAAGCTTGATTTCTTTATTATTCTGATTTAAGATAACAGTTTGGTTAGTTATACTCGTTAAGTGCATAGATATATTCTGATAATAAGTATCATCTTCTCCTATTGGTTTCAGATTATATTTATCAAAATAATAGCCTAAGTATTTTGCACTTAAATAAGAACCCAAGCTACCTGGTGCCCTTCCTTCAAATAAATCAGATGCTAAATATTTTAAATGCTTTTGAATTTGTAGTGTATCAATTAAATACCTATTAGTTTGCTCTTTATTATTAACAGCAAAGGCAAAATTTGTAAATAAATTAAAGCATATAAGTAATAATACTACAAGAAACTTATTACCATTAATAAACTTAGAATGATAAAGCCAATTATTAAGTAATTTCTTAAACAAATTATTAAAATTTAATTTAAACACTTTTTATTAACTTTGATTGATTAAAATATTTAATTATAATAATACTAATTCTGTTTGTATCGGTCCAAAAACCTCAACACTACCATTATCATTAATAAATACGTCAATTTCAGATCTATATCCTAACTTTTCATCATATTTATAAATTCCTGGCTCAATTGAAAAGCAAGACCCTCTAATTATTTGTCTGTTATCCAGAGTCTCAAATGAGTCTAAGTGGGCACCATTACCGTGTAGATTTGTAGCGATATTATGACCAGTTCTATGAGTGAAATAATCTCCTAAACCTTTGGATTTAATATGATTTCTTACCGCTTCATCTACTTCATAACCTGTTAATTTTTCATTTTTACTAAATCTTTCACGAACTAACTCCAATCCAATATCTCTTGCTTCTTTTGTATAATCAAACAATTCTTGTACTCTTACTGGTACAGAATCGCCAACATAACCCATCCAAGTTATATCATACCAAATTGCATTTGCTGATTTTAGTTTTGCAAAAATATCTATTAAAACTAAGTCACCCATTTTGATTTCATAACTATTTTCTGGCGTTGGGTCAAAATGTGGGTCAGCAGCGTGTTCATTTACTGCAATTATTGGTCCGTGGTCCCAAAATAATCCAACTTCATCAAATCTCTTTCTGACAAAAAGCTGAACTTCATATTCTGTAATTTTCTGATTTGAGCGTACTGTAGTTGAAATTAATTTGAATGCTTCATCTTTGACTTGATTTACTAATTTACTTGCTTCGATGTGAGTTAATTTATCTTCTGGACCTATATAAGCTTCAAAAATACTTACCAAATCACCACTTGATACAACATCTTTACCAAACCCTTTGATTAATTCAATAGTCCCACCATCAACAATTGAAATGTAAGGAATTGCATTATTTGGTGAATACTGCATGGCAATTTTATTATAACCATCTAAAATATTACTCAAAGATTTTGCTAAATCTTCCCAGGTGGTAAATATATTATTCACTCCTTCCAAATCTTCGAGATAAGCACTTTCTATAACAGAAACTAATTTTTGTGGTGTACCTTCTTTGGGTATAAAATAAAACCATCTTCTTGTTGCCAAGTGGTCAGTATTAAGATTTAACATTCTATTTGCGATATAATCTCTACCTCTAAAATCAGCAAAAAGCCAACCATCAATATTAAACTCTTTTAAAACTTTTTGAATTTTCGATATGTCCATTTTAAACCTAAAAATTAGTTGAAATAAAACAAGAAATAAGAACTTTAAACAAAATTAAAAATCTTTAACTAAATAAACGTTATACAACAAATATATTTAATTATGATTAAATATAAGTCATTAAATTAATAAAAAATCAAATATACTAAATAAATTAAATAAAAATCTAAAATTAAAACTAAAATGGAACTTGAAAAAGAACTTCTTGAATTTTATGCAATCAAAAAAATTATGATTCAAAGTAGATTATTAGAATTTGAACAAGTAAAAATAGATGAATATTTTTATGAATTATGCTTTTGTATATGTACACCGCAATCGAAAGCCGAAAATTCATTAAAAGTGCAAAATATTCTAAAAAAAATGGAATTTAGAGAAAAAGATATAGATCTTGAAAAAATAACTGAAATTTTAAGAAAGCCAGATAATTATATAAGGTTTCATAATCAAAAAGCTAAAAGACTATTATTATTAAAAGAAAATTATTCGGATATAGAATACTTAATTACATCAAAAATGGATAATTATGAAAAAAGAAATAAATTAGAACTAATCATTAATGGATTTGGACTCAAAGAGGCAAGTCATTTTTTGAGAAATATTGGTTATAAAAATTTAGCAATATTTGACAGACATATATTAAAAAATTTGATAAAAATTGGAATATATAATGAAATTCCGAAAATTAATCCTAAAAATAAATATTTAGAAGTTGAAAAGGAATTTTTGAATTTTGCTGAAAAAATCAACATACCAATTGATGAATTAGATTTGTTATTTTGGTCTTTTGAGAATGGCGAAATTATTAAATAATATCACTTAAACACTCAACTTCTTCACTCAATGATAGTTTAATTACATAATTTATAAAATACAAATAATTAACATAACATTGAATTGAAATAAAAAATGAATATTTTGCATTTTCAAAATATTAAATTTTAAAATTATATATAAAAATGATAACTAAAGAATTTATAGAATTAATTTTTAAGTCTTTTTCAATAGAAAGATGGAATGATAAATTACGTCCAACTCCTCTTATTCAAATTGACAAACATTGCCATAAGATGATTATAGCTTATGTTTTAGCAAAATACGAAGAAGATAATGGCAGACAAATCGATTGGATGTCAATTATCAAAGGTGGTATCTACGAATTTTTGAGAAGAATTGTAATATCTGATATACAGTCGCCTGTTTTCAGAGAATTATCCAAAAATAGCAAATTAGTTCAAAAATTAAATTTAATGATTTATAATGAAGTTGAATCTTCAATTAATAATGAAGAAATAAAAGTAGAATTTAAAAAGTATTTGTTAGAAGAGAATTACATTCCTGAATTTGAAACAAGGATATTGAATGCTGCTCATAGATATTCAAGTTATTGGGAGTTTCAAATTATTCGTGATGCAAATCCAAATGGTTACCAAATTCGCGATATAGAAATTGAATTAGGAAGAGATTTGTTTTCTTATTCTGATTTAATTGGAATTAATAAATTATTAAAAAAACAAAATATCAAAAATTTTGTTGATTTGTGTGGCGAATTAAGATATCAAGTTAGATGGGGACATCTCCCAAGAATACCAAAAACGTCTGTACTGGGACACGTTATGTTGGTAGCTACATTATCTTATTTCGTTACAAAAGAATTAGATAATGCTTGCAATAAAAGAATTTATAATAATTTTTTTGGTGGATTATTCCACGACTTACCAGAAGCACTGACAAGAGATATAATTAAGCCTGTCAAAATGTCTGTTCCAGGTATGCAAGAAGAAATTAGAAGAATTGAGAAACAGCTCACAGAAGCTGAAATTTATCCAAGTTTAGAGCAAAATTGGTTAGATGAAATTAAGTTCTTTACTCAATCAGAATTTAGTACCAAAATACTAAATGGACAAGTTGTCCAACCAGATGAAATTAATCTTAAGTATAATGCAGATAAGTTTAATCCTTATGATGGCACCTTATTAAAAGGAATAGATGATTTTGCAGCATTTTTGGAAGCGTGGAGTTCTATTGAATATGGAATTCGCTCTGATGAATTAGAAACTGCAAAAAAATCAATCAAGTTAAATTATAAAGATAAAATAGTATCTGGATTTAATTATAATATGTTATTTGAAAATTTTAAGTTATAAAATAAAATCGTATGTTTAAAAAAATATTAATAGCTAATCGAGGCGAAATAGCAATTAGAATTATAAATGCAGCAAGAGAATTGAATATAGAATCAATTGCGATTTATCATTCCATTGACAAAAAAATGCCTTTTGTTAGATATGCAGATTATGCCATAGAATTAATTTCTGATAGTCCAAAAGCTGGATATTTGGATATGCAGCAAATTATTAAAATTGCAAAAGAAAATAAAGCTGAAGCTATTCATCCAGGTTATGGATTCTTATCCGAAAATGCTAATTTTAGTCGTTTGTGCAAAGAAAATGGTATCAAATTCATTGGACCTTATGCAGAGTCAATAGAAGCAATGGGAAGTAAAACCGGTGCAAGAGAAATTATGCAAAAAGCTGGTGTTCCTATTGTTCCAGGTCATAACTCAAGAATTACAGATTTTGATGAGGCAATTAAAATTGCTACCAAAATTGGCTTTCCAGTACTACTTAAAGCGGCAGCTGGTGGTGGTGGAAAAGGTATGAGAGTTGTCGAAAAAGCAGAGGAATTTAAAGAGAATTATGAGGCAGCTCAAAGGGAAGCAATAAAATCATTTGGTGATGATTTGGTCTATATGGAGAAGTATATTCTCAATCCAAAACATATTGAAGTACAGATTATTGCTGATGAACATGATAATTGTGTGTTTTTGGCTGAACGTGATTGTTCGATTCAAAGACGCCATCAAAAAGTAATAGAAGAAGCACCTTCTAATGTGTTAGATGAAGAGTTAAGAGCCAAAATGGGTAAAGTTGCAATAGAAGCTGCGAAAGCCTGTAATTATGTTAATGCTGGTACAATTGAGTTTTTACTTGACAAAGATAAAAACTTCTATTTCCTTGAAATGAATACTCGATTACAAGTTGAGCATCCTGTTACCGAAATGGTTACTGGAATTGACTTAGCAAAAGAGCAAATTAAAGTTGCAGCTGGTTATGAACTCAGTTTCAAACAAGAAGATATAAAATTAAAAGGTCATTCATTTGAGTGTAGAATCTATGCCGAAGACCCTTTGAATAACTTTATGCCAGATATTGGTAATATTGATTATTTAAGAGAGCCTTTTGGTAATGGTGTTAGAGTTGATACTGGAATTGAAAATAATTCTGAAATTAGTTTGCATTTTGACCCAATGTTATCAAAATTAATAACTTTTGGAAAAGATAGAGACGATGCTGCAGAAAAAATGCTTACTGCATTAAAAAATTATCAATTATTAGGATTCTCTAATATTATTCCATTTTTGATTGATGTATTCGAAGATGACAGATTTAGAAATGGTTACTTTGATACTGGTTATATTCCAAATCATTACGATTTTGAAGCATTAAAAGCTAAAAAATATGAGAATGAAAATGAACTTGCAGCAATAGTAACTTATTTGTTTAATAGAGAAAGTGAAACTATAATTAATACTGATATTAAGCCATCTATTAATAATTGGAAAATGAGTAATTTAAATATGAGGAAAGAATAATATGGTAAATTTATTCGAAAACTTTGTTGTAAATAGTGAAAATCAAGTTATCGAAACTAAAATTGATAAATTTAATAAAAACGAAGTTGTTATTGGTGATATTAATTATAAAATTGAAGAATTACTCAAAATAAAAAATGATGTAATTTCGCTTAAAATTAATAATAAAAATTATACTATCAAGTTTTCAAAAAATAACAATGAAATTTTATTGAATACAAATGGTTTTACTTATAAATATAATGTAAAAACAAAATCACAAGTTGAATTTGAAAAAATTACTCAAAAGTCAGGTGTTAAAAAGGCTAAGAATCCAATAGTCAAGTCTCCTATGCCAGGATTAATTATAAAAATTATGGTAAATGTTGGAGATAATGTCAAAAAAGGCGACAAATTAATAGTTATAGAAGCGATGAAAATGGAAAATGCAATTTCCTGTCAGTTTGATGGAATAGTAAAATCAATTACAGCAATTGAAGGCACAGCGGTAGAAAAAGATGCAGTCTTAGTTACTTTGGAATAGGTGAGGGGTTATAAATAATAAGACCAATCTAAACTTTAAATTTTAATCAAAAAAAATAATGAATAATAACGAAATAATAGATAAAAAAATACAGCGACTAAATGAACTTAAAGAACAATCGCTGATGGGTGGGGGACAAAAAAGAATTGAATCCCAACATTCCAAAGGTAAATTAACTGCCCGTGAAAGAATTGAACAATTAATTGATTCTGGTACTTTTAGAGAAATTGATGCACTTGCTATGAGTAACACCGGAGCCGATGAAAGATTTTTGGGAGATGGAGTTATTACTGGCTACGGAGATATAAATGGCAAAAGAGTTATGCTGTTTTCTCAGGATTTTACAGTTTTAGGTGGAAGTTTATCCGAACAACACGGTAGAAAAATCTGTAAAATAATGGAAATGGCTATGAAAAATGGCTATCCTGTAATTGGAATGAATGATTCTGGTGGAGCAAGAGTGCAAGAAGGTGTAGTTTCTTTGGGAGCTTACGCTGATATATTTTTATTAAATACTCTTGCATCAGGAGTTGTACCTCAAATATCATTAGTAATGGGACCGTGTGCTGGTGGTGCAGTTTATTCTCCAGCTATTACTGACTTTATCATTATGGTAAAAGATACTTCTTATATGTTTGTAACTGGTCCTAAGGTAGTTCAAACTGTTACTCATGAGTTATTGACTTCCGAAGAATTAGGTGGGGCAAGTGTTCATAGCACAAAAAGTGGGGTTGCTCATTTTACTGCAGAAGATGGCTTAGAAGCTATTGAAATTGCCAAAAAATTAATGAACTACATTCCAGCAAATAATACTGAAATGCCACCATTTTCAATTAATAATGATGATGTAAATAGATTAAATGATAAACTTACATATTTAGTACCAGCAAACCCTAATCAACCTTATGATATCAAAGAAGTAATTACTTCAATTGCAGATAATGGTGATTTTTTGGAAGTACATCAAGATTATGCAGCAAATATTGTCGTTGGTTATATACATTTGGGTGGAAGATCTATTGGTGTGGTAGCCAATCAACCATCTGTATTGGCTGGCGTATTGGATATCGATTCTTCACGCAAAGCGGCAAGATTTATTCGTTTTTGTGATGCCTTTAATATACCGATATTGACTTTGGTTGATGTACCTGGGTTTATGCCAGGTAAAGTACAAGAGTGGGGTGGAATTATCACTAATGGTGCAAAATTGCTATATGCGTATTGTGAGGCAACTGTGCCAAAGGTTACCCTTATCACACGTAAGGCTTATGGTGGTGCTTATGATGTAATGAGTAGTAAACATATCCGTGGTGATTTTAATTTCGCTTGGCCAACAGCAGAGATAGCTGTAATGGGAGCTAAAGGAGCTGTCGAGATTATTTATAAAAAAGAAATAGATACTGCAGAAGATAAATTATCAAAAGAGAGAGAATTAACTAATCATTATAATGAAAAGTTTGCTAATCCTTATATTGCAGCTTCTTATGGATATTTAGATGATGTTTTTGAACCAAAATTTACAAGAGCAAGATTAATCGAAGCATTTAAGGTATTGGAAAATAAAGTTGATAAAAATCCAACAAAAAAACATGGAAATATTCCGCTGTAAGAGAGATTTTGGGAAGATAAAAGAATGATTAATGAATTATTAGGTTATTTTCAAATCTAAAAAATGTTAAATTAAGACAATGTAATAGTGAGCAAATTTCGTAAATTGCAATTCTGAAAAAATTATATTTACAAAAAATATTATTTTAGATATAATTTCAAAATACTTATATATAATTTCAAAAAAATGAATTTTTTAAAAAGAACAGTAACTTGTGGTGAATTAAGACCTGAAAATATTGGTCAAGAAGTTGTTTTAAATGGTTGGGTAAATACTCGTAGAGATTTGGGTGGATTATATTTTATTGATTTAAGAGATAGATTTGGTATCACTCAACTCTTTATTTATCCTGAAACTCAAGCAGAATTATATACAAAAGCAAAAACCTTAGGCAATGAGTATGTTATTTGGGCAAAAGGTAAAGTGAGATTAAGAGAAAATCCAAATTCTAATATTCCAACTGGATTAATTGAAATATGGATTGATGATTTTGATATTATTAATGAAGCAGAATTACCGATTTTTGAAATTTCAGACAAAGTAGAAGTTAATGAAGAATTGAGATTAAAGTACAGATACTTAGATTTGAGAAGACCTTCATTGCAAAATAACTTCATAATCAGAAATAAAGTATATCAAATCACTCATAAATTTTTCTATGAGCAAAATTTCTTAGAAGTCGAAACGCCAGTTTTGATGAAATCTACACCAGAAGGAGCAAGAGATTTCTTAGTTCCCAGTAGAAATAATAAAGGAAAATTTTATGCTCTTCCTCAATCTCCACAGATATTCAAACAACTTTTGATGGTATCTGGTTTTGATAGATATATGCAGATTGTTAAGTGCTTTAGAGATGAGGATTTACGTTCAGATAGACAACCAGAATTTACTCAAATAGATTTAGAAATGTCATTTGTTGACCAAAATGATATTTTGATAATTATGGAAGGATTTATAAAAGAATTATGGAAAGAAATCCTTAATTATGATACTCCATCAGAATTTATAAGAATGAGTTATTTTGAGGCAATGAGTAAATTTGGTAGTGATAAACCTGATATTAGATTTGATTTGCAACTTGTTGAATTAAATGAGGTTGTCAATAAATCAGAATTTAAGGTATTTGCTGATGTAATATCAAGTAATGGTTCAATTGTTGCCCTTAATGCAAAAGGTTGTGCTAATTATTCAAGAAAACAATTAGATGATTTGACTGACTTTGCAAAAAAATATGGTGCAAAAGGGTTAGCTTGGATTAAATTTGAAAATAATGAGATAAAATCTCCAATATCTAAATTTTTGACTGAAAAAGAATTAGAAGATATAAAATTATTGACAAAAGCTGAAGACGGAGATTTGATTTTGATTTCGTCTGATACTTGGACAAAATCACATACAATTTGTGGTGCTTTGAGATTAGAAATTGCAAAACAAACTGGTATTTTAGATAAAATTAAAGATAAATTTTCATTTCATTGGGTATTAGACTTTCCACTTTTTGAATTAGATGAAGAGTCAGGCAAATATTATGCAATGCACCATCCTTTTACTTCACCTAATCAAGAAGATTTGGATTATCTGAGTACTGATATTGGCAAAGCAAGAGCAATTGCACACGACCTTGTAATTAACGGACATGAAGTTGGTGGTGGTTCAATTAGAATACATAATAGTAAAGTTCAATCAACTATGTTTGATTTGTTGGGAATAAGTAAAGAAGAAGCTGATTCTAAATTTGGATTTTTGTTAGAAGCCTTAAAATATGGAGCTCCTCCACACGGTGGAATAGCATTTGGATTAGATAGGTTAGTTATGGTGCTTACAAACAATGATAATATAAGAGACGTAATTGCATTCCCTAAAACTACAAGTGGTTTATCATTAATGGACGGCTCACCTTCTTTTGTAGATATAGAACAACTTAAAGAATTAGGTATAAAGCCTTTGTAAGAAATCACATCTGAAATATTTAATAAAATTAATCCTATATAAAAACTTATATAGGATTTTTAATTTTCAAAAAAACCTAATGAAAAATCTTTTTTGTTATCCTTTGAGAATTTAACTCTATTAAAATATTCGTAAGCTAGGTCAGTAGCCAATCTTCCACGTGGAGTGATTTGTAAGAAGCCATTTTGAATTAAAAATGGTTCATAAACTTCTTCAATAGTACCTGCTTCTTCTCCGCAAGCTACTGCCAAGGTGTTAAGTCCAACGGGACCACCTTTATAATTATCAATTAAAGTTACTAAAAGTCTTTTATCCATCTCATCTAAGCCAAACTTATCGACTTCCAAAGCTTCCAATGTATATTCTGCAATTGCTTTTGTAATTTCACCATCACCTTTAATGTCAGCGAAGTCTCTTGCTCTTCTCAATAATCTATTAGCAATCCTTGGAGTACCTCTCGATCTACTTGCCAATTCAAATGCAGCATCATTTTCTAATTTTACTCCCATAATATTAGCAGAGCGTAGAATTACTTTAACTAAATCTGAATTTGAATAATAATCTAATCTATTGATTATACCAAATCTTGAGCGTAGTGGAGATGTTAGCAGTCCTGCTCTCGTTGTTGCCCCAACTAATGTAAATTTAGATAAATTTAATTGAATTGACTTAGCAGATGGACCTGAATCTAACATAATATCAATTTTGAAATCTTCCATTGCAGAATATAAATACTCTTCTACAATTGTTGATAATCGATGAATTTCATCTATAAATAAAACATCACCATCATTCAAACTTGTTAATAATCCAGCCAAATCACCTGGTTTGTCCAAAACCGGACCCGATGTTACTTTAATATTTGAGTTTAGTTCTTTGGCAATAATATTAGAAAGAGTTGTTTTACCTAAACCTGGAGGACCAGTCAATAATACGTGGTCTAATGATTCTTTTCTTTTAATTGCCGCTGCAATATAAATTTTAAGATTTTCAACAATTTTCTCTTGACCAGTAAATTCAGAAAATCCATCTGGTCTTAATTTAACTTCAAATTCATTATCAGAAGTTTTTGTAATAGGATTTATATTTAAATTTCTATCCATTTTATTAATTCTTTATTTCACTTGTTAAAATCTCAAAATTTAAATTATTAAATTAATTTTACATAAAAAAATGCCTTTAAAAATAAAGGCATTTCAATAAAAATAATTTATATGTTTTGTGTTAATTAAACGTGTCTTTCTGCATGATAAGATGATCTAACTAATGGACCCGATTCAACGTGTTCGATACCTAAAGCTTCTCCAACTCTTTTGTATTCTGCAAATTGATTTGGAGTAACAAATCTATCGACTGCTGAGTGAGCAACAGATGGTTGTAAGTATTGACCAATTGTAAATACATTTATCCCTACATCAACAACATCTTGCATCAAAGCAAAAACCTCGTCATCGGTTTCACCTATACCAACCATAATACCAGTTTTTGTTCTCATTCCTTGTGATTTAGCAAATTCTAAAAGGTCTAATGACCTTTGATAACGAGCTTGGGGTCTAACTTTTTTGTATAATCTAGGTACAGTTTCTAAATTATGATTTAATACATTCGGATTAGCATCACAAATTCTTTTTATACATTCCAAATCACCTTTAAAATCAGGAATCAAAACTTCAATTGTAGTATTCGGATTTGTTTTTCTTACTTCAGTAATCGTTTGAGACCAAATTATTGAACCTTGATCTTTTAATTCATCTCTATTAACTGATGTAATTACAGCGTGTTTTAATCCCATTTCAAAAATTGATTGAGCAACATCATAAGGTTCTTGAGTATTTAATGTACCAGGTCTTCCTGTTTTTACGGCACAAAAGCTACAAGCTCTTGTACAAGTATCACCCAAAATCATAAAAGTTGCAGTACCACTACTCCAGCATTCTCCAATATTTGGACAATGAGCTTCTTCACATACTGTGTGAAGTGATTTTGAACGCATCATTGTTTTAATTTTGGCATAACTGTCTCCACCTGGTGCTTTTACTTTTAACCATTCAGGTCTTCTGCCCACAGTTGTAGAAAGTTCTGGATTATTTCTGTTTGATTTATTAAATACTGGTATTTCTATTTTTGTCATTTTAATTATTTTTGTAATTAATTAGTTAAAATTAAAGATTGATATAAACTAATAAAATATTGAAATTAAATTGATTAACAATTATCCCAAAAACGCTCTTAAAGCTTTTGATCTCGAAGCATGTCTGAGTCTTCTAATTGCTTTTTCTTTAATTTGTCTTACTCTTTCGCGTGTCAAATTAAATTTTTCACCAATCTCTTCTAATGTAAGTGTTGTTCCTTCTAAACCAAAGTATAATTTTATTACCTCAGCTTCTCTACTTGAAAGAGTTGCTAATACTTGTTGTACTTCAATTCTCAGTGATTCACGAATTAATTCTGAATCTGGTGGCGGTTGTTGTTCGTTAGGCAATACGTCCAAAAGTCTATTGTCTTCACCTTGAACAAATGGAGCATCTACTGATAAGTGTCTTCCAGATATTTTTATAGTTTCGGAAATCTCTGAAACAGACATACCTAATTGCTCAGCAAGTTCTGCAGCAGTAGGTTCTCTTTCAAATTCTTGTTCTAATTCTGAAAACTTTTTACCAATTTTATTTAAAGCACCAACTCTATTCAAAGGCAATCTAACAATCCTCGATTGTTCTGCCAAAGCTTGAAGAATCGACTGTCTAATCCACCAAACTGCGTAAGAAATAAACTTAAATCCACGTGTTTCGTCAAATCTTTTTGCTGCTTTTATCAAGCCCAAATTACCTTCGTTTATCAAGTCGCCTAATGAAAGACCTTGATTTTGATATTGTTTAGCAACAGATACTACAAATCTAAGATTTGCTTTTACTAATCTTTCTAATGCCCTCATACCTTCGAGACCGCCTTTACGAATTGCTTTTGCTAAGTCAATTTCGTCATCAGCATGCAATAATTCGACTCTACCGATTTCTTGCAAATATTTGTCTAGGGACTGGCTTTCTCTATTAGTATATTGTTTGGTTATTCTCATTAATTCTCAACAACTTTTCTAAAAAATTTATCTAAAAAAAATCTATATTTTTATTTTTATAAAATTTAAATTCAAATCTTTATAATTATGTTTAGACAATAAAGATTAATACTTATTTTATTTACATTTAATTTATTTTAAATGAGTTCTAAATCTATGCGTAAAGTTTTACCTCAGAACTATCACTACATTCATCTAATAATTGTTTCATAGTCATATTAAGTTGCGGATGTATATAATTGGGTTCAATTTCATTACATGGTATAAGTACAAACTTTCTTTTTTCTAATCTTGGGTGAGGAATTGTTAAGTCCTTTTCTTGTATTATATCATTATCATACAAAAGTATATCTATATCTATTTCTCGTTCGTGCCAGCGTTTTCTGATGCATCTACCAACACTATATTCAATACTCTTACATATCACTAATAACTCTTGTGGGCTCAAATCTGTGTAGCCAGCAATTGACATATTTAAAAACCACTCTTGTTCAGTTACACCATAAGGTTCGGTTTCATAAAAAGATGAAAATTTGGCGAACTTTATAGCTTCACTTGTGATTAATAAATCCAAAGCATTTTCTATATTTGCTTCTTTATCCCCAAAATTGGAGCCAATAGACAACATTATTTTATGGTTTTTTATCAATTTATTTATTTTTAGTTATTAAAAAATAAAAAAAGAAGATAACATTACTAGAAATTAAAAAAACAAATATAAAGACAAAATTAAGCTTTAGTTCTTTCAACAGTATGCTCACATTCTACATAATCTACTGCTCTTCTCATTGGAACAGTTAATTTTCTTACTCTAACTGTGGCTTTTTGAATTATTTCAAATTTATCCATAACACTACTCAATATTTCGGTAGCAATAGTTTCAATCAAAGAATAATTTTCTTCTGTTATTACACTTGAAATACAAAACATAGCTTCTTCATAGTTAAGAGCATAGTTTACGTCATCATTCAATATTGCTGTTTTTGAGTCATAATACATCTCTAAATCTACTTGATATTTACCACCCAAAATTCTTTCTTCTTCTTTTACACCATGGTAAGCATAGTATTCGACATTATTAATAAGTAATTTAGTTAATGAGTTTTTTAACATAATGATTTCGATTTTTAATTTTATGATAATATATTTAATTATAATCTTATAGTCAAATATATTAGTTCTAAACGTTAAATTATTTATTTATTTTAATTAGTACAAATAAATCTTTATAAATTATTTTAGATATAAATTTATATGTAAATTAGAACTTGATATAAATTGATTTTGAAGCCTTTTCAAATATATCTTTCATATATTCAACTTGTCTATCAGGGCATTGAAGATAAGCGTAAAAGAATTTGTCCGTATCTGCAATGCCAATTTCATAACTAAACAAGGTATTCGCACTTCGATTATATTGTAATACTGTTTCTTGACTTTGAGCTAATTTATTATTATGTCTGTATGACTTTTGAGTCAAAATATCATATCTTTCATAATCTTCTGCATTTTGAGCCATACTGCCTTTCCAAAAGCTTAAAATTTCACTGTCCGTATAAACATTATATTTCTTTTTCATGCCTTTACTGATAGACATTATAACATTTGGTACACCAGGATTAAGCATTTTTTCATTTTTCATCGAAATATTAAGTTTAATCTCATCTTTTGTTGATTCTTCAAATGCGTACCAATTCTCTGGCAATATGATTGACATCTCACCATTTTTAGTTTTATATGTTTTATACTTAAGTTGATTTTTGGGAACAAATTTAACACCAGTAATATCGCTAATTCTTATTCTATCTTCTTCTGCTCTTATTGTATTACCAATTTGTTCGTAAGCTATAGCTCTATTATTTAGTGCATCTAAATATTTGGGATTTATTTTCAGAGCTTCTGTATAATCTTTTATAGCATTTTTTAAGTCTTTTTTTCTAAAATAACAATTTCCTTTTTCATAATAAACTTCAGGATTAATTAGTCCTTTTGCTATAGCAGTATTAAAATCATTCATTGATTTATCAAAGAATTTCATTTTATAATGTACTTTAGCTCTTCCAAAATATGAAGCTGGGTTTTTTGAGTCTAATTGAATAGCTGTACTAAAATCATTAATTGATTTTTCATATTCTGAATTTTTAGAATAAATATGCCCACGATTTATATATGCTTCTGTAAATTTGGAATTATACTTAATTGCTTGTGAGTAATCTTCCAAAGCTTTTTTGGATTCACTCATATTTTCATAAGCCAAACCTCTACCATTATACGCATCAACATTTTTGGGATTGTAGTTTAGAGCTTGAGTGAAGTCGTTTTCTGCTAGTTCTAATTGATTTGTAAACAAATAACACATACCTCTTTTTACAAAGACATCTTTGAAATCAGGTTTGGTTTTTATTATTTCACTAAATAATTTTTCAGCTTTCTCAAAGCTATTACTCAAAAAAGCAGTGTTTGCTTGTAGGTACAAATCATCATATTGACTAAAAAGATTATTTACATTAAAGATAAATAATAAAATTAAAAGAGATATATATTTATTTTGCATTTTATTTCCCAAATCTAGATTTTAAGTCATTTACATTAAACGTTTCACTTGAGTTACCATAGTTTCTGTTGTTTTTAGAGTTTAATGGTTTATTTGTTAATTGTTTAATTGATAATCCAATTCTCTTTAAAGGTATATTTACTTCTAAAACTTTTACATTTACAATTTGTCCTACTTTTAATAATTTTGTAGGCTCTGTGATAAATTCGTGTGATATTTCAGAAATATGAACTAATCCATCTTGATGAACTCCAATATCAACAAAAGCACCAAAATTAGTAATATTTGTTACGACTCCCTCTAATACCATTCCAGTATTCAAGTCTGACATTTCTTTTATCTTATCATCAAATTGAGCATATTTGAATGACTCTCTTGGATCTCTTCCTGGCTTTTCAAGCTCTTCTATAATATCTTTAAGAGTAGGTTCACCAACAGAATCAGTAATATATTTTTTTAAGTCAATATCTTTTAATTTCAGAATTTCAGAATTTAAATTATCTAATTTAATTCCTTCATTTTTCAAAATAGCATTGACTATTTCATATCTTTCTGGGTGTACTGAGGTATTATCCAATAAATTTTTACCGTTTCTTATTCTCAAAAATCCAGCTGCATTCTCATAAGTTTTTGCACCAAATGATGGAACTTTCAAAAGTTCTTTTCTGGATTTAAACTCACCATTATCATTTCTAAATTCTATTATCTTTTGTGCAACTCTATCATTAATACCAGAAACGTAAGTAAGTAGCTCTTTAGATGAAGTATTGAGATCAACTCCAACAAAATTTACGCAACTTTCTACAGTTTCATCTAACTTTTTCTTTAATAACTTTTGCTCCACATCGTGTTGATATTGACCAACTCCGATAGATTTTGGATCAATTTTTACTAATTCTGCAAGTGGATCTTGTAATCTTCTTGCAATACTAATTGCACCTCTGATAGTCAAATCCAAATCTGGGAATTCTTCTTGAGCAACTTTACTTGCTGAATAAATAGAAGCACCAGACTCATTTACAACCACTTTTATTGGTTTTATTTTCAATTCATCAATCAATTTACTTACAAATTCATCAGTTTCTCTCGAAGCTGTTCCATTTCCGATTGCAATTAATTCAATTTTGTATTTATTAATAAAATCTAATAATGTTTTTTTTGAATCCAACTTTTGATTATCGGAGTGAAAAGGAAAAATTGACTTATATTCCAAAAATTTCCCTGTTTTATCCAATACAACTACTTTGCAACCAGTCCTAAACCCAGGATCAATACCTATAGTATTTTTCATACCAGCAGGGGAGGACAACAAAACTTGTCTTAAATTATCCGAAAATACTTTCACTGATTCTACATCAGCATCTTGCTTTTTGGCTAAACGAATTTCGGCTATCAGAGATGTCTTCATTAATCTATCGAAACTATCTTTTATAGTTTTAGTCAAGAAATCAATTATTTGTACTTCACCAGATACAATTACTTTATTTCTTAAATATTGATAGACTTCATCAATATCAAAATCTAAATCTAAGCTCAAAATTTTCTCTGTTTCGCCTCTTCTTATAGCCAACATACTATGGGAAGTGATTTTCGATACTTTAATTTCAAAATCTCTATAATTTTCAAATTTAGTACTGCCTTCCGGAAATTCTGATTTTATTTTAGTTTTGAATATACCATCATTATAAATAAACTTACGTAGAATATCTCTATAAGTTGCATTCTCCGAAATAGTTTCTGCAATAATATCAGATGCACCGTCTAATGCTTCTTTAATTGTAGTTACTTCTAATTCCGGATTTAGGTAATCTTTTGCAATCTCAGCCAAGTCAATTTTTTGATTATTCAAATTAACTTCAATAATCTTTAAAGCAAGTGGTTCCAAACCTTTTTCTTTGGCAATTGTGGCTCTGGTTCTTTTTTTAGGTTTATATGGAAGATACAAATCTTCTAATTGAGTTTTGTTTTGGCAATCAACAATCTTTTTCTTAAGTTCATCAGTTAATTTGCCTTGTTCTTCGATTGACTTGAGAATAGTGGCTTTTCGTTCTTCTAATTCAGTATAATAATCAAATTTATCAAATATCTCTGTGATGACTATTTCATTTAGTTCACCAGTCTGCTCTTTTCGGTACCTTGCTATAAATGGTACTGTACCACCATCTTGTCTAAGTTTTAATGTATTTTCAATTTGCCAAATAGGTAAGTTCAGTTCACTTTTTAATAATTCTTTAATATCCATTTATATTCTTTTTTCTTGTTATTTATTATTTTGGTTTCAAATTTCTAAAGTATTTTAAATTTTAGTTATTTTAGGTTGCAAAGTTAATAAATAAATCTAATTAGTTTAACGATTAAAAATATTATATCAACATTAGTTTTAAACAATATATTCAATAAAGTTTATTTTTTAAAGAAAATCTAATAATCCTTATTTGAAAATAAGAATACTACCAGATACATCTTCGAAATATAGATATGAATTGATTTTTATAAAATAGAAATATTTGCCATTTCCGACAGAGTTGCCAAAAGAGTTTTTTAGGTCCCATTCAAATTCATTTTGACCAATATTGACTTCTTTATCTATTTTATTGACAAAGTTTCCAAAAGTATCATAAATATAAATATAAGCATCGGTTTTGTTGAAAGGCATCAATACATCAAATTGAATTTTTGTTCCATCTGATGTTGGATTTGGAAAACATAATACATTTTTAATGAACCCATCTCTACTTACAAAAATGCTCAGCTCTAATGTATCAGAATTTCCGGCTCTATCAAAACCACGAACAGATATTGAGTTCTCACCAAAGTCCAAATTATTTTTCCATTGAAATTCAAATAACGACTTTATACCTTCATCTTTCAAATTATTATAATCGTAAGTTAGTGTGTTATTTGGAGCGATAATAGAACTATTTAGAAAAACTTGAATTTGCGTATTATTAAAATTTAATGGAGAGTTATCAGACAATTCTATTTTAAAATAAGGATTTTGGCTAACAAAATCTTTATCTTTTATCGCTTTGTTATCAGCATAAACTTTGACAGTTGGTTTAATATTATCTTCTTTTACGTTGAGTTTTAATGTATGAATATTATTAAATTGATATAAATCATTATTTTTATTATTTGAATTATTGTCTATCAATTCAATAGTAATATCGTTTACGTTACTCAAAAACTCAGTATTTATTTCAAATGTGAAGTCCTTTTTTGAGTTATTATTTAAACTGTTTATATTAACAATAGAGTCAGTTCTACCACTTGAATTTAAAACACTTACTTTTAATTTAAAATCCTCAGAATCAAATCTATTAGATAAATTCTCTACTGATATATTCAAAATCGCAGTAAAACCTCTTAAATAATTATTTGAGTCTAAAGAAGTTTTCGACTTAATGAGTGCAATTTCGTCAATTGCAACAAATTCAGTTTTGACATTAGAAATGTAATAATTGTTATAGCTTTTTTCTCTAACAAGTTTGAATTCTAAATCAACAAAATCAATAATACTATCATTTATAAAATCTATTAATTCATCTGAAGATTTATATTTATTGTCATCTAATTTAATAAATTTATTTTCACTTTTAAATTCTATAATATTATCAAATTTATCTATTAATTTTAATTCCACTTCTGGGTTATCAATATCTGAATCAAAAGTTATATTTTTAAATTTCTTAGCTCTCGAATTTGTTTTCAAGTAATATTTACCATTACTAAATCCTTTATACATACTACCAGTCATTGTAATTCTATTATATAGTTCACAACTATCGGTTATGACAATAATTTTATTCCCTTCTTTTTTTAGAGCATAGGCAAAAGTATATCCCCAATCATATTTTTCAGCTGTTTTGCTCCCTAATTCATTGAATAATACTTTGATACTATCCAAAAAACAAGGTTGATCAAAACAAAATTCTTTGGGAATTCTAGCACCTTCATCACAATTAGCAATAAATACATATTCATCATCACTAATAGAGTCTTTTAAGTAATTTACAAATTTTAATGTAGCATCTAATCCCTGACTTACAGAATCCAATCCCCAAGTATCAAAATATTTGGCGATAGGTTTGGATTCATTATACATTGCAGGAAATTTAAAAGTATGAAATCCTGTATTTATACCATCTTGAAATACAATTTCTTTTCCATCTGGCTGTGTATATTGGATTTTAATATATCTTTTAGTCTCAAGGTCAGGGTCGCTGAGATTACCTCTTGCGGCAATTATTTCATATTTATATTCATCACTTGATAAAACAACTTTACCATTTTCAACTTTTGTATTATTGAATTCTCCATTTGATAAAGTATAATTATTATTAAAATCAAAAATAATATTATCGCCAAACCTATCTTCAAAGGTATTAAAGTTAATCCTTAACCAACTTGCAGTTGGTATCATTGCTCCAGTAGAGTCCAAAAATCTAACTTCAAATTTATAATATTTTTCTGCTAATTTTATTTTGGGACTAAAAACAATTCTATTCTCTAAAATTCCAAACTCTTCAAATTTTGAATTATAAATATTATTTTCTGTTGCTACATCATTATCCATAGTTAATTCTATTAATTTTGCTTCATATTTATAATTCCCAACAAAAGGATTAACAAAAATAAATTCTGGGTTTTCAGTATCAACAGTCCAATTATTCAAAGGTTCAATAGGTAGAAGAGACTTTTGAAAAACATTAAATTGAAATTCTAAAGTATTGTTTCCAAAATCAGTTTCTTCAACTCTTTCATCATAATTCAAATGAATTTTGACTTTATGAATGCCAGACTTATTTTTAGTAAATAACACAAAATTTAAAGTATCATTTAGACAAATATCTCGAAAAGTTTTAAAATAATCATTTGTAATATTATTATAAGTATGACTAATTTTGATTATGATGCTATCGTTTAATTTGTAACCATTATTGAAAAATACCTTTTTTACATAAACTGAGTCACTATCTTCATTCAAAAAATCATCACCTTCAAAATTAGTTACACTAACTGTTTCGTCATCAAAAAAGACATCTAATCCTTTGCCAATTTTTATATCCAAAAGTGGATCACCAAGTAAAATATTATGGTAAAATGCATCAATATAAGGGGTAGATGCAATCACACCATTTTCTGGAAGGTTTAATCCACTTTTGGAATATTCAAGTAACATACCCAAATTTCTTTCTCTAACTTCATCTCTTGAAACATTAAAGAATAATGATTTTTGCATACCCATGACCAACTGTCCTAATCCAGTAAAAGTTGAAGCTAATATTCCAACAAACCCTCTATCAGGATTTAATAAATATTGCTCACTTCTACCGTACTTAAATTCTGGTTCTGCAAATGCACCAGTATTACAAGACAAAGAACTCAAAATAGTCAACTTACCTTTATTATTAAGAGTTGTTACATCCCAACCGTCCATATCAAAATTATTAGCAGATGCATGTCCAAAATAACTCACCCAAAATGCTCCATTATTTATTGCTTCTCGTATTTCACCACCTTGATTATTGCCTACCGTTGCTCCTTCATTTTTACGGATTACGGTTTCACTAACACATAAATTGTACAAAGGAAATTGTTGCATCCAAGCTTCTCTTCCATCAAAAAATCTCTTCTTTTCATTTTGAATATTGTCATATCCACCAGTTAAATTTATAAAATTTGTCATCCATTTTTTTGTAGTATAATTATTATATTCTTTAATTTTTTCTACATAATCTGACATTTCTTGATTGGTATTTACAGGGATTCTACCAACGGCAATGTCTAAACCATAATCATAATTTCCATCTAAGGTACCGTACCAAATATCCGTTGTGGGCCAACCATAAACAGGCACCCAAGAGTTCGATGTGTAATTTGGGTTACGTTTAATTGGGTCCCAGCTCGCATCTCCAACAATAGTTAAATGTGTAAATTTTGGTGATTTCCAATTATTAAATGCATATTGTAAAAAAGCTTTTATAGAAAAAGGCGACTCTTTGCCAAAGCCAAATTCTTTGTAAATATCCTTAACATCAATAACTTTAACATTAATATTTTTAAATTCTTTGTAATAACTTGCATATTTGTTTGAACCATCTAAAAAATTACTATGTGTAATTATTATTGCATCTGCTTGTATATCTTTTGATTTTAAATTTGATTTATTTGTATAAGTAAAGTTTAAATTTTGAATAATAGTATTATCTTCAACAATAAAAGATTCTTTTTTATCTTTAAGATTTAATAATTCAGCAGAAAAACTATTGCCTTTATTATTCGCCAAAAATTTGTGATTAAAAATTCTATCAAGACTTGAGGTCTCTTCAATCAATTCACCACTTTTGAATATCAGTAATGAAATAGAACCATTTGTATAAGTTAGTTTTGAATTTTTAGAAATTAAGTAATTCTTGATTTCGTTAGATACATTATTATTTAAAAAAATGATTGCAAATTCATTATTTATAATACTTTGAATTTGAGATAAGTTATTAGTTATTTCTGACTTTAGAACATTATTATTAGCAGAAATTAAATGAATACCTTTCTCTTTTGAGGTATATTTTGCTCCATTATCTCCGACTTCTAAATTATCTTCAATTCCTTCTATTTTTATACTTACTTCATTTAAACTCAAGTTCGACTTTATCAAATAACCTTTTTCAATTTGAGGAAAAGAAATTTCTTTATTTAAAGTATCTATATAAACTATCTCTTTATCCCTAAATCCATATATTTTAAAATTGTTTTCAATTACCTGTTCCATTTTACTGCTGATAAAACTACTTTTTATAGCAATTGGTTTGACATATCCATTATATATCAATGCATCTACTCCAATATTTGCATCAATATTAAATATGTTTAGGTTCTTATTATTCAAATATTCAGAATCTTCGAGTGTTTTAAAAATTTCTAAATTTATCTTATTTTCACCAAAGTTTAAACTTGTTAAATTTGTTTCTTTTCGTAATGTATCATAAACTAAACCAGTAAACATTGTATCAACAAAGGTTTGATTATTAAGTTTGGATTTAATATTATTATAAATAAAAATTATATTGTCAACATGGTTATAGATATCACGATTTATATAACTAAAATTCTTATATTCAATTCCAAATAAAGACTTTTCATTACTTTCATAATCAGGGTAAATTGTAATAGTTTCATTAAACCTACTATTAAAATTCAATGTATTAAGTATATTCCAATACCAAAACTCACCAAATGAATGATTAATAGAAGAAAAGTCATTACCGTGACCGAATAAAGAATCTTTTTCAATTCTTATTTCAGAATAAAAACTATTAGAATTGGGTGTAAAGTTATTTGTTTTTCTATATTCTTTTACTTTGTGTAAGTTGTTATTTGGAACATTTCCATAATTTAAATAATAGCTTTGCTTATTAGTATAAAAGTCATTAAGTGTGGTATCTCCAATTGCTTTTAACCCATAAAAGTATAATTCATCATCGGCTGAAATTAATTCATCATTCGATTTGTAATAAAAAGGATAGGAAACACCATTTCTAATTAATTCCAAATTCTTATAATTTTTATTTAATAAACTATTTTCTAATTTTAATAGTTCTGAAATTTTTGTTCTGACAATGCCATTCTTATCAACAACTATTTCATAATAAATTTTATTTATATCATACCAATCAGTATTAGATTGAATAGTATTTTTATTTTTTGGATTTTTTAAATTAGTATCATAATTGTCATTATTATTAATAAAAAACTCAATTTGATTATTATTAACCAAATTAGGTAAAAAGCTCAATTCTTTTTTACTAACTTTATTATCTTTGTTAATTTGATTATCATTTTTAATACTATTTTTATAATCAATTATTATTTCAATATCAGAATAAAACTCTAAAGTTATAAATTCATTACTATGATTTAAGTAATTAATAGGGCTAAAATTTACAGAATATATTTTATTATTTCTTATAATTTTTGAAATCAAATTCAGTTTAATTATATCTTTTTTCTCAATATTATTTTTATTAGATTTGTTAACATTCAAAAAATTGTAGTTACCTAAAATTGAATTTATCTTAGATTCTTTATTAGTTAATGATATCCTTATAGTGTCAATTTTATTTATTTTTAATTTAACTTCTGGCTTTTCATTAAAATTTGAAATAAAATTTAATTTTAATGTTTCAAACTTCAAATCATTATCAATATTTTTAATAAATTGAATATTATCAAAATATATGTTATTGATTTTACTAATTAGTTTATTACTGTAAACCAATTCATTATCAACAATTTGTATATTATCTGATAATTTTTCACTATCCAAAATTTCGTTGAAATTTAATTTTACTTTAATTCCATTATCATTAATTAGAATTTTATCAATCTTGGCAATACCTTTGGACATTTCTTTAGAAGTATCTTTTGAATTATCTTTTGAAATAGCTTTATATCCAAAAGAATTATTGATGATTAATATTAAAATAATTAATTTAATTATGTTTGAATAATAATTTGCCGTTTTATTAATTTGTTTAATCATTTATTTTTTTTTTAAAGTGTAAAGCAATTTCAAAAAAGCTCTTTTTAAAATAATGTACTTTCTATATTTGATTGACAAAATAAATACAAAAAAGTTACAATTTGATATAAGAAATATTTTTTATATCAAATTTGCTTGACGAAATTCAATTAATTTTGTTTGTATAAAGTCATTATAAAAATAATAAAAATAAAATTGTAGTTTGTTCTTAACTTTATATTTGGTATAAAAATTGATGTAAGTTATTTAAAAACTTTAAATTGTTTCAAAATTTAATTATATTTAAATTATGTCATTCGAAATATTTTCAAAACCTACACAAGTTTACAGTGAATTTAATGAAGGTGAAGTAATAGAATACAAAGCTATTGGTTTCCCAACTGATAAAGGTCCTGTAAAGCCATACTCTACAATATTTTATTTGTCAAATATCACATCAGACGATGGTGCCGAATTACCAAAGCACACTCACCAAGGTTTTGAGATATTTTCTTATATTGTACGTGGTCAAATGGACCATATTGATAATATTAGTAATTCTTGGATAACTTTAAATACTGGTGATGCTCAATTAATAAAAGCTGGAGAAGGCATAGTTCATAGTGAAAAATATCAAGCAGGCACACAAATATTACAAGTATGGTTTAATCCTGATTTGAGAAAAACTCTACTTCAAAAGCCTTCATTTCATTATAACAAGGCAGATAATTTTGAAAGTTATGATTTGAATAAAATAAAAGTAACAGTATTAATAAATGATAGTAGTGACATTAAATTAGATACTTTAGATGTACAAATTAAAGAACTAAATATTTTTCACGGAAATAATAGCTTATCAATAAATCCACAACATATTTATTCATTTTATTTGCTAAAAGGTGGTTTGGAAGTAAATGGAAGAATATTAAATGAAAATGATTTTATGATTATAAGAAATGAATCTATCCTTGAACTAACTGCAAGTAGGGAAGTTAAACTGATTTCGATAGAAACTTCAGATGATATGATGTACCAAACATACTCTCAGTTATATTCACGAAAATATTCGTCATAATTAATTATACATTAAAATTTTACCTTTAATTATTTTTTAAATCTTAATTTTCAATTATTATTTTATAAAGAGTTTTTCGCCTATTTATAAAATTTATATTAGTAAATAATTTATTTTATTCATAATTTGCGTTTCTATAATTTAATAATGCAAAAAATAAATAAAAAACGATATAAATCTATGAATAAAATTTTAATTACTGGAGCTCTTGGTCAAATTGGTTCCGAATTATGTTATTATATATCTCAAAGACTTCCAAATTCACAAATAATAATCTCTGATATTAAATCACCTGAAGATTTCAAAGCAAATTATCCAAAAATTAATGATTTTAAATATTATCAATTAAATATAATGGATAACCAAAAACTTGAAGATATAATTCAAAATGAAGCACCAGATACTATTTTTCATTTGGCGGCTTTATTATCTGCAACTGGAGAAAAAGACCCTAATTATTGTTGGGACGTGAATATGCAAGGAACTCTTAATGTCCTTAATAATTCTGTCAAATATAATGTAAAAAAAGTATTTATACCAAGTAGTATAGCTGTTTGGGGCTCTGGAATTGCAAAAAATAATACTCCACAGGAATCTGTACTAAAACCAACTACTATGTATGGTATTACTAAAGTTGCTGGTGAATTATTAGCAGATTATTATGTTGCAAAATTTAATTTGGATTGTAGAGGACTTAGATACCCTGGTATTATATCTTCTGAAACATTACCTGGTGGCGGTACTACTGATTATGCAGTTGAGATTTTTTACGAAGCAATTAAAAACAAAAAGTATAACTGTTTCCTTGATAAAGATACATTTCTACCAATGATGTATATGCCAGATTGCCTCAAAGCTACAGTTGACTTGATGCTTACTGATTTTGAATATTTAAAACATCACGGTGATTTTAATTTGAGTGCTATGAGTTTTTCACCAGAAGAATTAGCAAATGAAATAAAAAAACATATACCTGAATTTGAAATAACTTATAATCCTGACTTTAGACAAAAAATTGCGGATTCTTGGCCCTCAAGTATTGATGACATAAGCGCCAGAACTGAATGGAATTGGTTGCCAGAATACAATTTAGAAACAATGACTTTGGATATGATTAATAAATTAAAGTTGAAACTTTAAACTTCTTCCAAAATGAATATAGTATTACACTAATAAATTATACAAAATCAATAGTTATATCAATAATAATGTGTCTAACGAATTTTTCAATCAAAATGATTTGATTGAAGAAAAGAAACCAGTAAGGTTGATAATTTTATTATTGATTAACTTTTCTGTTTATGTAAATTTTTATCAATTTTTCGCAATATCTTCATACCCATTTACTTTATTTGATTTCAGTTATATACTTCTAATTTGCTATTCAATGTATGAATTGTTTTGGTTAAAAAAAAGTATAACTTTACCCAAAACAGTTTTGCTATCTTCTCTATTTTTATTATTAGTTGTTTTTCTAATTTCAATTGCATACCCAGTATATTCTGGAAATTCAACTTATATATATCAATTTTTTAAAACCTATTTACACTTCATATACTTGGTTGGGTTAGCTTTAATTTTAGTGTTTTTTGGCTTTTCCAAGTATGAATTGAATCAAGTAATTAAAATGTTGATTTATACATCAATTCTTGTTAATATATTTGGAATTTATCAGATATTTGCTAGAATTTTAGATTTGCCATTTGGATTTATAGAGTTTAATAATATCAATATAGTAGGTGATGAGAAATTTGCAAATGAAATAATTACAGAACAAGCTATTTTGAGTTTTGGAAATTTCTATAGAGTAACTTCCGTATTCTCAGAGCCATCTGCTATTGCTTCTTACAATTGTATTATATTTATTTTACTTTTTATCCCTGTTATAAACAATACAACTTCATTTATAAAAAATAAATTAGTATATAATGTAAGTTTGATTTTATGTTTATTAAATATATTTTTATCTTTTTCTAATACTGGTTTATTTACTTTATTTTGTATTTTTTTATTTATTATTTTTGTTGACAAAAAAATTAAATTATCAAAATTCTTATATTATTTAATGTTGTTTATATTTATTATTTTTTTAAGTGATTATATTATTTATGAATTTACCGGAACCTCAGTATTAGAATTATTTACTAAAAGGTTATATGGAATTATATATTATATTTTTACTGGAAATAATCAACGTATGACAAATGGAGAATCATTTGATACAAGAGCAGATAATTTTGGTAAAATGTTAGATATTTGGAACTATTATCCCATTACAGGAATAGGTTTGGGAATGATAAAGTATAATGGATTATTTGATATTAAATATTCAGAACATTTTCTCTCAAGTGTTATAGCTGAAGTCGGTCTTCAAGGATTGTTAGTATTTGTGTTCTTTTTCGTAGTTTTATTCTATTATGGTTATTCTATTACTAAAAATTATCAAATAAATCCTAATATTAAGGAAGAAGATAAAAATATATATTCCATTTTATTATATCTGATATTAATAGTTATTATTATCAATTGGATTTCTGGTAATCAATTTGTAGGAAGCTATAATTGGATTATTATATCTATTATTTATGGGATAATTATTAATTATTTCAAAGACAATAATATGCCATTTATCAAAATTGATTTATTTAAAAAGTCAAAAAGTGATTTATCTTAATTTGTCTAAATTTAACCATAATGTTTTTGAAGTATGTAAAGTATATTTCATGACTTTATTCTCTGCTTAATTTCTGCCAAATTAATTTTGGTGTTAGCAATTCTTCATTATGTAATAATGTTGATGCTGATAATTCTAAAAAAATATCTTCATTCAATAAAACATTGTTAAAATTCCCATCTAATTTTTTACCAATTATTTCATTATAATTTCCAATTCTAAAATACCTTTTGACATTCTGTCCAATCCAATTCGGGAACATACTCATATTTATTTTGTGTACTATAAATTTTTTATTGTCATTTACTTGATATTCACCAGAATAACTTATCATATTATTATATGCTTCAATTATCTCTTCATTTTTACCAAATCTATAGTCATTATTCTTGAAAGGCTTTCGTTCTAAACTACCAAGATTTGCTGACATAAATCCATCATTTGTATAGATAAGCAATCCACCGACTTTATTGCCAAGAGGTCTAAATTTTACATTAGCATTAATATCACAAAACGAAAAATCAACAAGTCCCCAAACTCCAACAAATTGATTTTCCATAATACTTTTTAAATAAGTGATAAAAAAAGAAATAAGTTTAAAAAGAAGATTAGTCTGTAATTCTATAATATGTATGATTATTTAGTGGGGAAGGTCTTTTACCTTTTTCTGTGTCATCACTATTGACTATCAATGTTTCTTCATCTACACTTTTGATAATGTGATTATTATTAAATCCATCTATTCTTAAACTAGTATTGTTATTGAATAATTTATATTTTCTATCCATTGAAATATTAGCCGCTTCAACTATAACAACAACTTTCTTTCCATCAACAAAAATTAAATCTATTCTATTTCCTATATCTTTTGTGTACCAATGTCCAATAATTAATTGAGAGAATTGACTATTATCATTTTCTTTGCAACTCGAAAACAATACAAATAAAATAAAGATAATTATAACATTTAAGCGTTTCATTTTTTATTTTTAAATAATTTAAAAAACTATTTTCTTTAATTTAACAAAAAAAATAGAATAATAAAAGGTAAAAATACTTAAATGTAAAATTTGTAACATTGATTATAAATTATGTTTCTTAATTTGATAACTCCATGGACAATGTAAACAACCACTTTTACAACATTCTCCTCTTTTGAGATGATATAATACTGTCATCACCATCAACCCATTTTTATTAAAATAATAGTCAATTCCCAATTTGAATTTAGAATTTTTATTAGCTACTTTTTGCTCTTGGGTATCCATAATGATTGTTGTTTATAAAAGTTGTTAATACACATTTTAATTTAAAAAATTAGATTTTAAAAGGTCTCCCTTTAATTTTTATAATAGTATAACTTTCTTGATTAGGATTTAAATTTAATAATTCATCTTTATCATTTATAATTTCAAAATTAGCTGTCAAAGACTCTTCGGGTCCTGAAATTGATATTCTGTTAGGAAATTCAATTTTTTGTGATTTTAATTTTGACTTAATTAAAGTATTATCTTTTGAAATTGAGTCTGGTAATTTAGTAATCACTTCTTTATTATAAGTTTCTATATAATTTTGGTTTTGAATATATTTTTGTCCAAATTCTGCTGGTTGAAATGTCAATACATTATTATCTTCCATCTCAATCTTTAGAACTTTAAGCATATTATTCATTTCATCATAACTTTCAACATTCGATTTGAAGAATTTTTCTGTAAATTCATAAAATCGTTTTGATTGAATTTTTGCATTATATTCAATGGACAAACCCAAAAACCCTTTATAAAAATATTCTGCTGGGATCGAATCCGGTCTAAATTGTTCATCAAATAAAACACAACAATATTTATCATTTGGATATTCTAATTCAGTATAATCATCTTGATAATCTTGTTCTAATCTATTATATAATAAACAAAATTTAAAGAATTTTGTGGATTTAGTCAAAAACAAATTATTTAAAATCTTGATTTTATCAAAATCATAACTCAGTGCTTGTGTAATATCTGCTTTTAAAGTAATAAATACATTTCTATCTTGATTGAAATCTTTTGCTTTTATAAAAATAAAATAGCCACCTGGAATATTTTCAGATGTTTGATTTTCTGCTAATTTATTTGCTAATCTTATAGAATTATCTAAAAATATATTATCTCCATCTTCCTCTGTATCTTTACAAATACCAAAAAATGATGTTGTTAGGTTATCTTCAATTACTAACTCAAAGGTCTTCTGTGTTTTTTTGAGAGCATCGTATAATCTTTCTTTAATAAGCTCATTAACCTCTTCACTTAATTCTATTAGTCTTCTATTGGCAACTACATTAGCAGATGCTGCACCCTCTATTTTGGGTGTAATTATGTGTACCGCAACTTTTGTGAAATTTAAATTATAAATATTTAGCATTTTGGCAATTTGTTTTTTGAATTTTAAAAAAAGTTATTTTTATTACTAAAAATAATAAAAAATTATAAAAATCTAATTCAATTTAATTGATTAAATTTATCTAATAAAATATTATATATTTTTTGTAACAATAATGTTGTTTAATTTTAATTAATTTAAGAATTTTATTCTTAAACAAAAATAGAGTAAACAATCGTTTACTCTATTTTTTTATTTGAAATCTAAATCTGAATGTTAATAAATTTATTGAAAGTATATAATAATTATAATTTTAAAAAAAATTATAGACTTGATTTTTCTGCTTTCATTTTATTATAATCATCAGTAAATATTTTAATTCCAGCATCGGTTAATGGGTGTTTTAAAGATTGCATTAATACTTTGTAAGGAACAGTAGAAATGTCTGCACCTGCTTTGGCTGCTTCAATCAAATGAATAGGATGTCTTATAGATGCTGCGATAATTTGTGATTCATAAGAATTTACTGCCCAAATATCACAAACATCATTTATAGTTGCAACCGAATCATTACCTATATCATCCAAGCGACCCATAAAAATTGAAACATAGGTTGCTCCACAACTATTTGCAGCAATCGCCTGTGTAGCACTAAATAACAACGTAACATTAGTAGGTATGTTTCGTTTAGATAATTCATAAGTGGCTTGCAATCCATCTGTACAGAATGGTATTTTTATAGTTGCTTGTGGAAACCAACTTAATATTTCGTCTGCTTCTTTTAACATCTCATCTGTTTTTAAAGAATTTACTTCAACTGATAAATGTCCAGGTAATAAACTATAAATCTCTAATAATAATTTTTTAATGTCAGTATTAGGATCTTCTTTTGCTAATAATGAAGGATTTGTAGTAACTCCTTTTACAAGACCCATTGCAGCGGTTTGCCTAATTTCATTAATATTAGCTGTATCTACGAATAACTTCATAATTCCTCAAACTTATTTTAATTTAAAAATATTTATAATCTTTATTTTTTGCACCATCTATTAATATAATATTTGAAAAGATATTATATTGATACTATAAAATATTAGTTTCTGCAACTAAATAGAATCTTGGTATTTCTATTTCGTGTGAAATACCATCTTTGTCTACCATAGTATAAGACCCTTCCATAGTACCCCAATTAGTATCTAAAGGGCAAAAGCTTGTATATCTAAAGTATCCATTTATAGGCTCTAATTCTGGCTTCAGACCTACCACACCTTCTCCAGTAATTTCTTCTTTATGTCCGTCAGAATTAATGATAACCCAATGTCTTGAAACTAATTTTAACCAATTATCACTATTATTTTCTATTTCGATTGTGTAAGAAAAGTAATACTCATAACCAGCTGGTGCTATATCATTTGGTAAAAATTGAGGTGTTACTGTAACTTTAACTCTATTTGTAATTTTGGACTCAACTTTTAGCATTAAATTTTAATATTTTTAGAATTTGTAATTAAATAAAATCAAAAATATAAAACTAAAATTTAAAAATAAACATTTCAAAAAAAATGTTATTAATTTTTAGTTATTTCTTGTTATTTAGAGACATTTGTACTTATTTTATTTTAGAAATTAATTTTGGTTGATTATTTTTAATTAATAAAATATAATTCCCAGAAATCAATTTTTCCAAGTTTAATTCAGTTTTATTATTATAAAATTTTATTTCAATTTCATTCGTAACATCAATCCCTAATGTAGTTATTACTTTTATATCATTTACTGAATTGTTTAAATCTGAGTTAATGAATATTTTTTCAGTAGTTGGATTTGGAAATAACACGATTTCGGAATCATCAAAATTTTTGTTACTTGTCAAATCAAAATTAATATCATCAATAAACCAACCTTTGTTTTGACCAAATGGATTAGAGGCAAATGTAAATCGAACATATACAACTCTTAAATCCTTGTCATTATTTTCTAAGTTGATTTCTAAGTTTTCTCTTTTCCAATCTGCAAAAGTAAGTTCATTGTCTTCCCAAAGCCCAAAAGAACGTTTGTTATATGTCGCCAAACTTTTCCATTTATCACCATTATCAAATGAATATTCAACATTACAATTATCACCAAATTCAGTTAATGCAATATGGTAAAAGTTAAGAAATATTTTGTTTATTGATTTTTCTTTAATAAAATAGGGAACTATAAAAAGAGTATCTCTTTGATTACTTGAATATTCAGTTCCATTATTAGAAAAGTTATTTGAAATTGAATATGGTGGACTATAAGCAAATTCATTAAGCCCCCAATTTTTGGAATTAAATCTCGGAGGGTCAGTTTTACCATCTTTATCATCAAATTTGTAAGTATTTTGATATGGTTGACCTAAATATCTAAAAATCGGTTGGCTCAATTTACTTTCCAATAAAGAAATATTGGAGTAATTTGGATTTTCCGAAATTAATTTGTTTGAAATATGATAAAAGTTGTCTGGAACTTGGCTATTATCAAATGGCAAATTGATAGTTTTCAATTTATTAGTGTCGTTTATAGTAAGATTACTATTTGCAAATATCTTTGTAGTATCATTATTTAGGTAAATGTTAACTACTTTTGGTTCAAAAATAGGGGTAACACCATCTAATTTTTTAGCTGGTATTAGTAAAGTTATTTCAGCACTATTTACATCAGAATTATAACTAAATTCATCAAATTTAGCAAAAGGTAAATCTTTTGAGCCGCCTGGCGTAACATTAAGATTTCTAATTATAGAAGTATCATTATTTCTAATTAAATACACACTGTATAAATAAGTTTGAAAAGCATTAATTGTATTATCTACTAAGACAGCAGTATCATTCAAGTTAATAATTTCTTTCAAAAAAGTATTATCTTTGTAAATTAATAGTTTGGCTTCTGATTTATCATACTTTTTTCCAAATGTAGTTTCAAAAATATTATCCCAATTTAAAGTAATTTTGTCCAAAACTTTAAACTCATCAATTGCCTTTAAATTTTCGATTGGAGAAGGAAATTTAGTATTTACAATTGCAGTATAAACATCACTATCGGGGTCGTTGGTAGTCTTTGTATTTCTCATATCTATAAACGATGGATAAATAATACCATTATAAAAGTCAATTCCAGAATAGTCTCCCGCGAAACTTCTTCCAGTGAAAGGATTATTTCTAATATCGCTTTGTTTATCGTCAGCAAGTCTATCAATCCACGTTTCTCCTCCATCAGGCGAATAACTAACATAGCACTCTACTAATATATTTTCTGGGTCATTTCTACTATCCAAATACATTATCGCAATATCTTCTGTAATAGGGTCAACTTTTATCCAGGGCCAGAACTGATCATTTGTTTCAACAGTAGTTACAATTTTGGGAGCAGACCAAGTTTGACCTTCATCACTTGATTTAGAAAAAAATATATTTGGAATACTATCGGCTGACCAACACAAATATAATTCTCCAGATTTAGATTTATTAGTATAATTACACGTTATTACAGGATATGCCTCCGCTCTAACCATTCCCTTTACTGTATGTCTTATACCTTGCCCAGACAAAAATTTTGGCGTTCCAAACTCTTTGTAATTATGAATTATTCTTTGTTCTGTCCAAGTTTGTCCACCATCTAAAGATTTAGAAAAACCAATTCCTTTTTTGGGACCGTGATTCCAAACTAAATAAACTTGTCCATTAGGACCATTTGTTATTAATGGAAAACTTTGACCAAAAGTAGTATCTTCCGATGAGCCAGCTAATCTTTCGCTTACAGCTACAGGAGTTGACCAAGTTTGTCCTTTGTCAATTGATTTGGTAACAACTATTTGTGTAGCCGAATCCAAAGCTATAACTCTTTTCCAAGGGATATATAAATGTCCAGAATATTGAGAATTACTCGATCTATCTACTTGTATGTAATATTTGTCTTCAAAAGCAGAGTCCAAAGTCATTGCACCAAGGTGTTCCATAACTGGAATATGAGTTATCCAGGTTTTGCCTTGATCTAATGTTTTGGATAAATAAACTCCATTTTCACCAGAAGTAGTATTAGGGAATCCACCATAAACTAAATACCCAACACCATCTTCATCAAACATTACAGATGGATCGTTTGTTGATCTCCAGCCTGGTCTTGGTTTGCCTAAATTTTTATTTATCCAAGTTTTACCACCATCATCTGAAACATACACCCAAGTTGAAGAATTGCCTCTGTAATCTACTGCAGACGAAATCAAATTTAATGGATTTTTAGGATTAATTGCAATTGAAGATTCATTTTGAGATGGATTTGCATCTTCAATTTCGTCAATCATATTAATTATCGAAAATTTTGTATTTAGAATACTTTGTAAAATTGGTACTTTGGCTGTAGAAATTGAAGGTATTTTACTTTTATTATATTTTCTAATAATAGTATTGTTTTTCAAATTCATTTCATATTCAGGGGTAGGTTGAGCATTTTCTTTCATTCTTTCATAAGAATTAATTCTCCTTTCTTCATCTTTTGTTTTACTTGTTAATTCATTTTTTTTAGTCTTATCTTCATCTTTTAAATTACTTACCAAGAAATTGTAACTTAAAATAAATAAAATTGTAATTGTAGTTATTAATCTCATATTATTCTCTCATTTTTTACTTTTTTTTATAAATATATATAATATTTTAAATTATATTGCAAAAATACAATAATTTAACTATATTTGTATAAATTGTTAATTAATTATGATACACTAATATAGTTTATAAGAACTTCGCAACAAAATTAAACGATTTTAAAAAATAAATATATATAAAATACATAGATAAAATATACATAAAGTATATAAATTGAATTATCTAAACTTAAAACTTAATAAAACAAATCAAAATATTGGAAAAATATAACATAAATATTAACTTTCAAAAAGTACAAGAACAAGTACAAAAAACTAATTCAAATACCATTGAATTAAATTTTGGACGGTTTGGATACTTATGTATGATATTTTTGTTTTTTTTCACTATATTAATTAATTCCTGTGACTTTAACACGCCAGTTACAAATTTTGGAACTAAGGTCAAATCTGAAGTTATATGGAATTTAGATATTGAAACTTTAGAAAAATTAAATATCATTTCTGAAAAGTTTTTTGATAATAATGGTAAAATAATTAAAGTAGTAAACTACGGAGTAGATGGAGATAAAATAAATGAATCTTCATTCATTTATAACAATAATGAATCTAAAGAGACTAAAATTACTTTTAACTCCGACGGAAATCAATCAATTCAAGATTTTAGTTATACTTATAATGAACTTGGCAGAATTGAACAAAAAATATTGGTATCATCAAATGACACTACAAATAAGCATATTACAGATTATACTTATGATGAATTAGGAAATATTATAAAAATTATTGAGACCAATTTTATCAAATCTTTAGAAGTAAAATCCATTGAAAGTAAATTAACTTATAATTATAGTCAAAATGGTAGCATCTCCGAAATTATTTATAATAATCAAAACCCAGAAAATAATATATTGAGAGATAGTTTGGTCTATAATAAAACCAATAACAGTTTAAAGATGTACCAAATAGATAAACAAAATACTGTAGTAAGTGCAGTTTTGTACAACTATAACTCACTTGGTCATATTATTCTAACAAGCTTTTTTGATAAAAATTTAAATATTTTTATGAAACAATCACACATTTATACTTACCAATAATTGCTAACAAATTCTAATATTTACAAGCATCCATCTAATATTTCCCTAAAAATCTTCACTTCTTTTATTCCTTATTTAATTTTTACATTAACAATTAATATTTCTTTATTTATTTTGAATTGTAAAATTTAATATATATTTTTGAATTGTATTAAAGATGTTAAATAAATATTTGTTGTTTTAATCAACACTTTGATATTAATGTTTTTTTACAAAAATTACTTGTGTATTGAATTTATTCTAAACTTATTTTTAACAAAAAAGTTTGAAATAAAATTTAATAGGGAAGATGGGTTTGAATCCCACACGGTTGCGCCGCTGTATTTGGTGACGAGTTTTTTTATTTAGTAATTCAGAATTAGCTGATATTAACTAAGAACCACTGTAAAATCGAAGTTTGATGAAATATACTTCGAAAATTATGGGAAGGTAAAAAATAAGGTTGAACCATAAGTCAGAATATCTGCAAGTAATTTTCTCATTATTTGTAACGGATTTTATCCAAACAAAGTAAACAATCACGCAAATGATTGAGATGAGAGGACAAAGTATATTTCGACATTTTTTTATTGAATTTTACTTATTTTATAATTATTTGAAATTCAATCGAATTACTGCCCAATACACATCTTGTGTTCTCCCTTTACTTATAGTTTAAAGTTTTCAACTTACATATAATTTTATTATTATTCGCTATTATGTTGATTTATCAAATTAACATAAAATCATGTAATTAGTTATATTATCATACTTTAGTGTGGTAAACTATCTTCAATATTATTTTTAAAGGTTTTTATATGAGAACACATTTCAAATCAAACTATTCTATTTTCTCCTTTCTGATTATCGTATTTTTTTCAATTAGTAATTATAGTTTTTCTTTGGAAGACTATAAAAAATTATCATTTGAACAAAAAATAGAAAATTTAGGATTTCAACCAACACATATAATTAAAACAAATAATTTTAATTATGAGATATTTTGTTTGGGCAAAGATTTAAACTTTGATGGCATTATAGATTTAGATAAAGGTGAAGAATATTCATCTTGGTATAGGCTTCAGGTTATTGAATCAAATAGTATTCCGCCATTTATAAGTTTTAACGTGATTAAAGTGAAATCTTTTGAAGATGATATTATTCAATTTGGGTTTAGACCTATATTTGATACAACAAACCAAAAAATATATTTAAATTTTTTGAATAAAGTAAAAGTTTTAAATGTAAGTGATGAACCTAATGTTGAAAATGAAGATTTGTTTTCTATCCAAAATTATGGGAAATCTAATGTTGTATTAAATTTATTTGATGGTAAAATCATAAGTACCAAATATGAAAATTTCAACTCTGATACAATAAGAATATTTGAAAATAATGCAAATTTGACATTTCTAAATTCTTTTTTGTGTGGTAAAAATACTCTCCAAGCTAACTTTAAAAACAATTCAATAATTGTTATGGATCAAGGAACTTTTGGTAATTCAGACTCCAAACTTTATTCAATTAATTTACCAAATTACCCATCATTTGCTGACTTTGAAATATTTGTTGTTAATGTTGGAGATGGTGCAAATGATTTTTATTCCGAAAAAATAGAAAATTATAATATTGATTATTTGGTTTTAAACTCAGATAATAAGATTGTTGTTGCAAAAACTGACGAAGACGATAATTCTAGCGTATTTGAATATAAAATTGGTGAATCAAAATCTTATAATGGACCAAGACAAGTAATTACAAATAAGGATTGGACTTACTTTTATGTAACTACTTATGATAAAAAAGTCTATGTTTTTGATAAATCTTTTATGATTAGTCAACAGCCAAACTTAATGCCAATTGATGTGATAGAATTAGACTATTTTTCTGAGTCATTAGCAAGTTATCAATATGCAAATTATACTTTTATAACTACTCCATTTAATGAAAGTTATGTTCCAGTAAATTCGATTGATGTTTTTGTGGATAAATTAAAATTAAGTGTCGATGAAATTGAAGCTTACAAAAATGATATAAATATATATCCAAATCCTGCTGAAAGAAATTCAAAATTATTTATTGATTTGACAATTCTTAAAAGCTCTAAAATTGTAAATATGAACATTAATCACTTTGACTTCAATAATTATAAAATATATTCATTAGATGGAAAATTAATTAAAGAAGACAACATCACTTTAAATGAAACTTTAATTGAAATTAATTTAGATGATACCAATGTTCATAATGGTACATATTTGTTACAATTATCAAATAAAGATAATATTAGTATTTTTAGAAATATTATCGTTAAATAATTCTTCAAATTTTCTTTTAAATAATTTATATTTTAATTAATACTAAAATGACAATTTATAATCTAAATATTATATTTTTTATATATGTTGTTTTAGTATTATTTTTAATTATACCCAAAGCCATTTATAGCAAAATCCATTCAGATACTTTGAGTACAAAATCTAAAGAAGTATTGGTAACTAATTCAAAGTTCCAGAGTATTTTGAATACTTCTATAAAAGTTGATAAAATAAATGAAAAAATAGTAAAAAAATTAAATCCAATAATGTCATTTGATTTAGTTAAGTTAACTAACGGACTATATATTAATGATTATGGCGGATTGGGTGGGATAAAGACTGTATCTATGAGAGGATTAGCTTCTAATAACACATTGGTTATGTTGAACGGTGTAAGATTAAACTCAAGCCAAAATGGTAGTTATGATTTCTCTACTCTCAACATTAGTAATATAAGCGAAATGGAATACTCAAAAAATGGATTATCTGGATTTTTGGGTGGTAACTCAGCTGGTGGAGTTATAAACTTTAGAACTAACTCCAATAAAAATGATATTAATTTTTCATACGGTAGTCTAAATGAAAAATCTATCAAAATCAATAAAAGACTTAATTTTTTGGATTCTAATCTATCAACTGGCATAAATTATATTAATTCTGATGGTAATTATAGATTTAATAATATACAATTTGATAAAAATCTCACTTTCAGAAGAGAAAATAGCAATTTTAGAAATTTGTCAATAAATTTAGATTATCTAAATGATAATTTAAATGCTTTCTTATCCGATAATGAAAAATTAAGTTTAAATTTAATATATAGTAATACACTCAGAGGAGTGCCAGGTCCGGTATTGCAGAATAATATTGAAAATACAGATGCTAAGTTAATCGAAAGCGATTTTAAAATTTTGTTGAACTATGATTTATTATATTTTAATAATTCTGATAAAAACATAGAAGCAAGCAGTGATAAAAGTGATAATAATGATAATAAAAATATAGAAAAACTTGAACTAAGGGGAATGACAAACGTCAATTATATGTCTTACATTGATAAAAATGCAATATATTTTAGTGAGGAAGGAATAAATAGTCAATTTAATTCTTTTGATAATTACTTCAAATTAACTTATAAAAATATATCTAAAGAATTTGAGTTTAATATCAATACTGAAATAAATAATAACAACTTAATTGGCAATATGTTAGATGTTTCATTGGATAATAAAGTTAATAGATTAAATTTATCATTAAATACATTTATAAATTATAATTTATCTAATTTTATTAGTAATAAGGAATATAATGTCGATTTTTACAATACATTAAGATTAGATAATTTTAGTGATTTTGGTAATGTTTTTTCATATTTAGTTGGAACTAATATAGAACTTAAGAATATAAATTCCAGTATTAATTATAACTATTCCAAGAATTACAGACCACCAAGTTTTAATGAAATGTATTATCTAAATTTTGGTAACCAAGATTTAATTCCAGAAATCTCACATTCTCAAACTATTATTTTATCTAATAATTCTATTCCAAATTTAAAAATTACAAATACATTTAACTATATAAACTTAGAAAATAAAATTGTTTCTTTGCCGAGTTCTCCTGTCGTTTGGACAGCCTACAACTTAGGTAACGCCAATGTAACGTCTTATGAATTAGATGCAGTATATGATTTGAGCGAAATTATTAATTCTGAGTTAAGTCTAAACTTTTCTTACTTAATTCAAGATGTAAGAGACAAAACAATAGGCTCACAAACTTTTGACAAACTTTTGCCATATACTCCAAAAGAAATCATTACATTAAATTTAATATATAAAATCACAAATTTTGATATTCTATTAATAAACAGATATAATTCATTTAGATATTATACAACTAACAATAACTATAACGAAATATTAAGTGCTTATTTACAAACTGATTTGAATATTAGTTATAACTTAGAATCAATATTAACTGATTATCAAAACACGATAATATACTTAACGATAAATAATATTTTGAATAATCAGTATGAATTAATCAAAAATTATCCTATGCCAGGTATTATTTTTAGAGGAGGAGTAAAAATTGGACTATGAAGTAAACAAAATAAAATTTAACACAAAATACTATTCTATGTTTTTTAAGTCATTATGTTGTGTTTTATTATTTTTAAATTTTAATATTGCACAGTCTGAAGTATTCGGAGTTGATACAGTATATTATTTTAATAAAGGTATTGGTCAAAACTCTGGACAACAGCCCGAATATTTCCCAAAAAATATATTTGGTATGCCAAGTAAAAATTCAAATAAAAATGTACCCGAATCCAATCCTGAAGAAATATGTTCATTAGGTTTTGGTGGTGAGATTGTTTTGGGTATAAAAGATAATTTGATTATTAATGGGGAAGGTTACGATTTTAAAATATTTGAGAATGTATTTATTAATCCAATCAACAAAAAATATTTTGCTGAGCCAGCTGTAGTTTCAGTGAGTATAGATGGAGTTAATTTCATTGAATTCCCTTATGATTATAATACATTAGTAGGTTGTGCGGGTACTCGTCCAACAGAAAAAGATGATACAACAGGATTTGACTTAGATGATAAAGGTGGAAATTCTTTTGACTTATCTGATATTGGATTGGAATATATAAAATATATAAAAATCAAAGATATTACAGAGTTGATTGCAAACGATCCTAACCACCTTTATTATGACCCGGTTCTAACTGGATTTGATTTAGATGCAGTTGTTGCAAAATATGTCGCAAAAGATAATATTACAAGTGTAAATTATAACAATAATGAATCAAAAGAAATGCTTAATAAATTTAAAATAACAAAAAATAACAATAAGTTAATAATTTATTCTGATTCAAAGTTAAATCTAAATGATTGTGAAATAATTATTTTTGATCTTCTGGGAAATGTCTTATTCAACAAACAAAATCAATTACTTAATGATAATCAATTTCAAAATTTATTAGAAATAGATATTTCTATACCAAATCAACTAATAATAATTAATATCATTTATAAAAGTAATAACTTTACATATAAAATTTATTAGTAATTCTTAAATTCAACTTGCCATAATGTCAGCTAAAGCAATTAACACATATAACTTTTCTATTACTTTATCAATTACTTTGTTGTTTTTGATATTAAATTCATGTGTAAAAGAGCCAAACTCACCAATTAATAAAACTGAAAACTTAACTCAAAATAGTTTAGTAATTT
>Ga0105052_10000611_pt1 | contig 49562 bp, 41 predicted proteins | sample FRY03_FD_78094 | JGI IMG/M metagenome (GOLD analysis project Ga0105052, IMG submission 78094) | Freshwater microbial communities from Lake Fryxell liftoff mats and glacier meltwater in Antarctica - FRY-03 | ecosystem: Environmental > Aquatic > Freshwater > Ice > Glacier meltwater ... | reverse complement strand
CCGCTTCATAAATCGTATGATTAGGGTTTAATTCAGGTTCTTGCGGGACGTAAACGGTGCGAGCAGATTGCGCCGTCCATACTTTGCCATCATCTAATTTTATCTCGCCTGCCAGTGCTTTTAACATGCTGGATTTACCGGCGCCATTGCGGCCAATTAAACCAACACGCTCGCCAGCATCAAGCTGAAAAGCCGTTTTATCTAATAGTGCGTGGTGACCAAAAGCGAGGGAAGCATTTTCTAGGGTAATATAAGGCATACGTTCAATTATCTTTAAGTTGATTTGTTTGGGCTAGCATGGCGCGAATATTGGCCATCTTTTGTTTGCCAAAGTCTTTGCTAATTTCGGAGTCATTAAATGGATTGCCAAAGTGACGCACATCGTCTTTTGGCAGTTCTGCAATAAAGCGACTAGGTTCACACATTTCCATTTCACCTGCGCGTTTACGTTTTTTGCACCATGAAATATTCAGTGATTTTTGCGCACGGGTAATGCCCACATACATGAGTCGCCGTTCTTCTTCTATTTTATCATTATCAATCGATTCGCGGTGCGGCATGATGCCTTCTTCCACACCGATTAAAAAAACATGACCAAACTCCAACCCTTTTGCCGCATGCAAGGTGCTGAGTTTGACCGTATCAGGTTCGCCTTCTTCACGGCCTTCTAATATGCTAATCAGCGCGACCATTTGTGTTAATTCTAATAGAGTTCTGTCATTGGTTTCATTGCCAAACTCTGTGTTGCCTTTGCTTTTATTGGTCAGCCATGCGATGAATTCCAACACATTATTCCAACGCGTTTCAGCCGCGCGTTGCTCCTCGTGCTCGTATAAATAAGTTTCATATTGAATGGCCTTGAGTAAGTCATTCAAAATTTCTTCTGCAGGATCTTTTAAAGCGCGAGCTTGTAGCTTATTGATATATTGAGTAAAAGTAAGTAAATCATCTAATTGTTTTTGCCCAACTGTACGTTGGAACCCACTTTCAAAGGCGGCTGCAAATAAAGATAAATGATGTTCACTGGCATATTCACCTAAACGTTCTAGAGTCGTATTGCCAATGCCTTTTTTCGGGGTCGTTGCCGCACGAATAAATGCAGGATCATCATCTTCGTTGGCAATCAAGCGTAAATAGCTAACAATGTCTTTTATCTCGGCTTTATCAAAAAATGATTGGCCACCAGAAATTGTGTAGGGAATCTTATTGTTGCGTAATTGCTGTTCCAAGATGCGTGATTGATGATTGCCGCGATATAAAATCGCATAGTCTTTATAGTGCGTTCGGTTCTCAAACTTATGCGCCATCAGCTTAGTCACTACATTTTCCGCTTCATGATTTTCATCACGTGCTGCGCTTACTTGCAGCATTTCACCAGTGCCTAAATCACTCCATAGTTTCTTTTCAAACAGCTTAGGATTGTTCGAGATGACTTTGTTGGCAGCACGTAAAATGCGGACAGTTGAACGGTAGTTTTGCTCTAATTTGACGACTTTTAGATTGCTAAAATCTTTGGTTAATTGATTCAGATTTTCAACATCAGCACCACGCCAACCATAAATCGCTTGATCATCATCACCGACGGCAGTGAATTGTTTAGAAAAGCCAGTGAGTAATTTAACCAACTTATATTGGCAAGCATTGGTGTCTTGATACTCGTCAATGAGCAGGTATTTCAACTTCATTTGCCATTGCTGCAAGGGGTCAGGATTCTGTTCAAACAACTCAACGGGTAGCTTAATTAAATCATCAAAATCTACCGCTTGATACGCTTTTAATGACTGTTGATAGAGCTGGTAAACTTTGGCTGCAACGACTGTTAACTCTTCTTCGGCGGTTGCTTTGGCTTGATCTGGATTAATAAACGCATTTTTCCAGCCTGATATTTGCCATTGCGTTTGTTTGAGTAGTTTTTTATCGGTCGTAGCGAGAATGTCAGACAGAATTTTAAAGCTATCAGAAGAGTCTAGAATTGAAAATTGCGGCTTGTAACCAAGCAATGCTGCTTCTTTGCGCAGGATTTGCAATCCTAATGAGTGAAATGTCGCAATGGTTAACCCTTTGGTTTTTTTCCCTACCATTAATTTTGCAACGCGCGCTTGCATTTCTAATGCAGCTTTATTGGTAAAAGTAATCGCCGCAATTTCTTTTGGCGCGTAACCAACATGCTCAATTAGATGTGCAATTTTTTGCGTAATGACGCGTGTTTTACCGCTACCAGCACCGGCTAAGACCAGTAAAGGCCCGTCGACATAGTTCACAGCTTCACGCTGTGGCGCATTCAGGATATTCAACATGGTTAAACTTCAGGATCAGGGCTTGATGCTGGCAGCGTTTCTGATCTATCTGCTTTACTTTGCCGCTGTTGTTCCAACATTAGTTGTCTACTCGTCGGCGTTTCTAAGCTAATGCGACCAATAGCACCATGACGATAGTCAGTTAAGAAAACCATCGCCGTTCTTTCTAAATCCCATACGCCATCACGGCGTTTATACGCACGACGTCTTGCAATGGTTTCCAATAAATCGACGCCATCAAGGGTCTGCACATCTACTTTCATCGCATCTAGCTTATAGCGTGCGTTGAGTAAATCAGCATAATTAGTTAATAAATTATCACCTAAAAATACCGCAATATCTTCATCAATCACTGCATTACGCCCAATCGCGTGACTCGCTGCGAGCATAAAGCCATCGCTTTCATGCGCGATTTTTGGCCACATCATACCTGGCGTATCAGTAATGTTCATGGTTGGGTCTAATTCAAACCGTTGTTGGCTCTTAGTCACCGCAGGTTCGTCACCAACTTTAGCCACTCGGCGATTGATTAGGGCGTTCATTAACGTTGATTTGCCAACGTTTGGAATGCCCATAATCATCATGCGCAGCGGTTTAATATGCGTGCCACGATGTGGCGCTAACTGTTTGCAAAGGCCAGGAATTTTTTTAGCATCACCCGGTTTTTTACAAGAAAGCGCAACTGCTTTAGTATTTGGCTGTGCATTAAAATGATTAAGCCAAGCTTGTGTACTTTGTGGGTCCGCTAAATCGGCTTTGTTGAGTATTTTTAAGTTAGGACGTTGGCGAAATAAACGCATCTCATCAATCATCGGATTGTGGCTAGCGGCAGGTAAACGCGCATCCAACACTTCAATCACCACATCGATAAACTCCATGGTTTCTTCTGCTTTTTTGCGTGCAGAGGTCATATGACCCGGGTACCATTGAATTGCCATTTTTACTCCGTTTTAAAACACAAAAATATGATTTGCATTTCGTCAGTTTGTTTTATTGAGTGCCGAGGGGAATCGTTTAATATACGATTAGATGCGATATTTTAACATTAGCCAGAGTTGCCAACGCATTTATTGCATCTTGTTAAGGACGTTGTTGACAACGCTTAGTCAAGCGATCGCTTTTACCAAAGACTCATCAAGTTGTTGCTGCCTCTACTGGCAAAGGATTTGCTGAAAAAGTAAGCTGGTATTGGATTATAGCCTTGCTTTTTTAACATAAGGCACATGTTCTACTGTCTCTGCGCCTTCAGCGACTGAAGTGGGCTAATGAAATAGGACATAAGTTAAGAGCTAATCATCACTTAATTGAGTTGCATTTTATGCAGACCATTGCAGTTGGAAAATCGTTTTGCTCAGCCGGCAGAATGGATTCGTGTGGCGATGGCATTTCGTATTCAGCGTTTTAGGTAGTTGGTGGCTACATAATTAATTGTTAAGTTTGGTGTGATGCCATATAAAATAGCTATTATGTCTTTACCTGCAGAAATTAAACCTAATCAATCTTTACCTTTACTCAAGGCGCTGCATATCCTCACGCGCGACGGCAAGCTCAATCAAGATAGCCGCCGTAAACTTAAGCAGGTTTATCACTTAGTTAACTTTATTGAGCCTTTGCTTCAAGACGTGCTGACCAAGCAAGACAATCCAACTTTAGTTGATCATGGCGCAGGAAAATCGTACTTGGGTTTTATTTTGTATGATTTGTTACTGAAGCAATTGCCACAAGGCCAAGTGATTGGCATTGAAACGCGCGCCGATTTGGTTGAAAAGTCAGTGGCCTTAGCGGAAGAGTGCGGGTTTAATCGTATGTTTTTTGAGCATTTAAGTGTAGCGGAATCGATGATTTCGGCTAAGCTTCCAGATAAGGTAGATATTGTTACTGCGCTACATGCCTGCAACACCGCGACCGATGATGCGATTCAATTTGGCTTAAAAAAACAAGCGCAATATATGGTGTTAGTACCTTGTTGCCAGGCGGAAGTAGCAGAAGTTATGCGGAAGCACAAAGCGCAAAGTTTGAGCAAAACGCCGCTATCAGAAATTTGGCGTCATCCAATTCATACTCGTGAGTTTGGCAGTCAAATTACGAATGTATTACGCTGCTTACAATTAGAATCAGCAGGCTATAGCGTGACAGTAACGGAGTTGGTTGGTTGGGAGCACTCGATGAAAAATGAGTTGATTATTGCTAAATATACAGGTCTAAAGCGCAAAAATGCACGCGAGCGCTTAGAGGCGATTTTACAAGCGTTGAATTTAAACGAAATGCAGCAACGTTTTCAGTCTGAGTGATTGTTTTAAGATAAAGATTGAGGTTGAATGCAGTCAAACACGCTGATTATCAGCATTGTTTGGACGGCGTAATAGGCATTCCCAGTAGTCACACTCTTTAGCCATTCAAAAAGCAATAAGTTTCCCTTTAAGAACAAGCGGTGGTTGAAGGTGTATTTGGTTTTAAATGCATATTTTTCAAACAGGTGCTTTTAAATAAACGCTCTTAAATGAGATCAATGGCACAAGAAATTACTTAAGATTTAAAGTAAGATAAGCACTCATAAAAACAACCAATAAGAATAAAAAATGCATAATCTTTTGCGCCATTGCGTCAAACAATTGGCTTTAGTTTGCACCCTGTTGTTATGTCTTGTGATGCCACAATATGCGTTTGCTTCTGATAATGAGACTGCTGTCTTGTTGGCTAAAATCTATACCGATGATATTGATGTTACGCAGTATTTAATAAGTGAAAAGTTTGACGGCGTTCGCGCGATTTGGGATGGTCAGCGGCTGATCACCAGACAGGGCAACCCAATTGCTACCCCTGCTTGGTTTACTGCCGATTTTCCAAAAACGCCCTTAGATGGTGAATTATGGATTAAGCGTGGCGCATTTGATGTCGTATCTGGTGTTGTTAGAAAGCAAACGCCAGTTGATGCTGATTGGCGTCAAGTCTCTTATCTTATTTTTGAATTGCCACAGGGTAAGGGCGATTTTTCTAAACGCTATCAAACACTTAAGCGCATCATTGCGAATGCTAAAGTTAATCATTTAAAACTTGTGAAACAGGTTAGCGTGAGCAATCAAGCACAGCTAAAACAAAAGATGGCGGCAGTGGTAAAAGCAGGAGGTGAAGGTTTAATGTTGCATCGTGCCAATGCCTTATATCAAACTGGGCGCAGTGATGCTTTGTTAAAGTTAAAACCATTTTTAGATGCCGAGGCAGTCGTGATTGCGCATTTATCAGGCAAAGGTAAATACGAAGGCAAAATGGGCGCTTTATTGGTTGAGTTGCCAAACGGCATCCAATTCAAATTAGGCACAGGCTTTACAGATGCACAACGTGCAAATCCGCCTGCGATTGGCACTACTGTCACCTTTGTTTATCAAGGGAAAACAAAAAAGGGTAAACCAAGGTTTGCGCGCTTTTTGCGCGTTAGAAAAGCGTAGGCTGACACAGTAAGTGTTATGTGGCGTGTTAAAATCACGCCCTTATGAGCGATATGCAAAAACGAATAGCTAATTTAGAGCAACAATTGCCAACATGTATGTTGGCTGATCGATTTTTGTTGCAGAGGCAGCTAAGACAAGCAAAAGACCTGATTAAGCAAAACAAGCCGGTTGAAAAAGCATTAGCAGATATTTTGCGTAGAGTACAAAGTTCATCGCAAAAATATGCGCTACGTTTAGCCAAATTACCCAAACCAGAATACCCGCTAGAGTTGCCGGTTTCATCTAGACGCGATGAGATTGCCAAAGCGATTGCAGAAAATCAAGTGGTGATTGTGTGTGGTGAAACTGGATCAGGTAAAACCACGCAGTTACCTAAAATTTGTTTGGAGCTCGGTCGCGGTGTATCGGGTTTAATTGGTCATACACAACCACGTCGTATCGCAGCACGTTCAGTTGCGAGTCGTATTGCGCAAGAGCTAGAATCATCATTGGGTGAAATTGTTGGCTATAAAGTACGCTTTAACGAAAAATCATCCGCCGCCAGTTATATCAAGCTCATGACCGACGGTATTTTGCTGGCAGAAACGCAAGGCGATCGATTCTTAAACGCATACGACACCATCATTATTGACGAGGCACATGAGCGCAGTTTGAATATTGATTTCTTGCTGGGTTACCTCAAACAACTATTGCCAAAACGTCCCGATTTAAAAGTTATTGTGACTTCTGCCACCATTGATGCTGATCGATTTGGTCAGCATTTCAGCACTAAAAATGCGAAAGGTGAGCTGGTGAATGCGCCAATTATTGAAGTAAGTGGCAGAATGTATCCAGTTGAAATACGCTATCGTCCGTTAGGCAAGGCGGGTTTTATTTCGCATGAAATTATTACTGATGATGACTTTGATGATAACAGCGCTGATGATAACCGCGCTGATAGTAACAACATGTCAAAAACCACTGTGCATGGCATTCAGCGTAAAGGCAAAACAGAAGCACGTTGGTTAGCTGAAGATGATGAAGAAGAGGCGATAGAAGAAGCAATTTTAGACGCTGCTGATGATTTGTTACGCCAAGGTGATGGCGATATATTGGTATTCTTGCCTGGCGAGCGAGAGATACGCGATACTGCCGACCACTTACGTAAATACCAAGGCCGTTCACCAAAGTTAAAACACATCGAAGTCTTACCATTATTTGCAAGATTAAGCATCGCCGACCAACAAAAAATATTTAAGCCGCATGGTCAACGCCGCATCGTGCTGGCAACCAACGTTGCCGAAACATCGCTTACTGTGCCGGGTATTAAATATGTGATTGATGCAGGTTTGGCGCGGATTAATCGTTATAGCTCGCGTGCTAAAGTCGAGCAATTGCAAATTGAGAAAATCTCACAAGCGGCTGCCAAACAACGGGCAGGGCGTTGCGGTCGTGTCTCGAATGGTATTTGTGTGCGTTTGTACGCGGAGGAAGATTTTAATAATCGTCCTGAGTTTACAGACCCTGAAATTATTCGCAGCTCACTGGCGAGCGTGATTTTGCGCATGGGCGCACTGCGTTTAGGCGATGTTGAACAGTTTCCCTTTCTTGAAGCACCAAGCTCTCGCTTAATCTCCGATGGTTATTTACAGTTGCAAGAACTTGGTGCAGTGAATCCAAATCGTCAAATAACCGACATCGGCTTACAGTTGGCGAGGTTGCCGCTAGATCCACGCGTTGGCCGCATGATTTTGGCGGCGAAACAAGAAGCTTGCTTACAAGAAGTGCTGATTATTGCTAGTGTGCTGAGCATGCAAGATCCGCGTGAACGGCCGATGGATAAGCGTGATGCGGCCACGAATGCACATGCCAAATTTGCGGGTGAAGGCTCAGATTTTATGAGCTTTCTTAAAATTTGGGATTGGTATGAACACGCGTTTAAAACCAAACAATCCAATAAAGATTTACTCAATCAATGTCATGTTAACTTTCTGTCATTTTTGCGCTTAAAAGAATGGCGCGAACTCTATCTGCAGCTGAAAGAAATTGCAGAAGAAATGGAATTTAAGCTTAATACAAAAGAAGCAAATTATGAGCAAATTCATAAGGCTTTATTGGCTGGGTTGCTCGGCAACATTGGTTTTAAAGATGGCGACAACGATGCTTATTCAGGTGCGCGTAGCATTCGTTTTTATGTTGCACCTGGCTCATGCTTAAAGAAAACACGACCTAAATGGGTGATGGCGGCAGAGCTGGTTGATACCGCTAAACTATATGCCCGTTGTGTGGCGAAGATAGAGCCCGATTGGATAGAACCGCTGGCGCGCGAATTAACCAATAGTCAATATAGCGATCCGCGCTGGCATAAACAATTAGCACAAGTAACGGCTTGGGAGCGCGTGAGTTTATATGGACTAACCGTTGTTCCTAAACGCCGTGTGCATTATGGGCCAATTAATGTCGAAGTGTCGCATGAGATTTTTATTCGTGAGGCACTAGCGAATATGGAATTGGAGATAAAAGCGCCATTTTTAATCGAAAACAAGCGCATTATTGCCGAAATTGAAGAGTTGGAACATAAGGCAAGACGTCAAGATGTGCTGGTTGATGAGCATGCTTTATTTGCGTTCTACGATAAAATTGTGCCGCAAGAGATTGTGAATGGCATCGGTTTTGAAGCTTGGCGCAAGGAAGCAGAAAAGCAAAATCCGAAGTTACTTTTTTTAACCAGAGATGACTTGATGCGTCACACTGCAGATAGTGTGACGGAAACACAATTTCCAGAAACCATCGAAATAGATGGCGTGAGCATCAACTTAAAATACCGTTTTGAACCAGGCCATGTGCTAGATGGTGTTACCGCGACGATTCCACTTACACTGCTTAATCCACTAGACGCTACCCGTGCCGAGTGGTTGGTGCCCGGCATGTTGCGCGAAAAGGTCACTGCGCTGGTTAAGATATTGCCAAAAACATATCGCCGCGTATGTGTGCCTGTGCCAGAGTTTGTCACTAGGTTTTTAGACCAAGCAAAAGTTGGTACAAAGCCTATTTTGATTGCTTTGGTTGATTATATTCAACAGCAAACCAGCTTAAAGTTAGGCATTGACGACTTTATGATTGATAAATTGCCTGAACATTTTTTCATGAACTTTAGTGTGATTGATGAGCAGCAACGCGAGTTAGGCATGGGGCGGAATTGGCATGCTTTAAAAAATCAATTGGGTAGTGCCGCGCAGCTTACTTTTAGAAAAGGAAGCAGCAATAACATTGAAAAAATTGATATTAAACAATGGGATTTTGGCGATTTACCAGCCACATTAACCTTTAGTAAAGAAGGTCATCAACTGACTGGCTATCCTGCATTAGAAGACCATATTGATAGTGTTGCAATTAAACTATTTGATATTGAACAAGCTGCTTATCTATCGCATCGCGCAGGCGTATGTCGTTTGATGCGCTTTGAGCTAAAAGAACAAATGAAGCAACTTGAAAAAGCGTTGCCAAACTTTAATCAATATGCGCTGCAATTGCGAAATGTAATTACGCCAGATGATTTAAAAGAAGATTTAGTCGCCACCTTAGCTGACCGCGCTTTTGTGGGTGATGATGATTTGCCGCGAAGCAATGATGCATTTATGGCGCTGAAACAGCGTGCCAAAACGCGTTTGCCAGCGGTTAAAGATGCACTATTTCGCACCATTACGATTATTGGAACAGAGTATTTTGCTTTGGCAGATGCGCAATCTAAGATGCAAGCAAAAGCCAATCGGTTAACGAAAGAGGTTGATAATCAAGTGCATCAGTTGCTGTATAAAGGCTGCTTTAGCCTAACGCCATGGAATCAGCTGCAACATTTGCCACGCTATTTAAAAGCCTTAAGATTGCGTATTGAAAAGCAAGCGAGCAACCCAGATAGAGATGGTAAACATGCGGCCAGTGTTGGCGTTTTTTGGGATAAATGGAAAGTTGAGATTGAAAAGCAAAGCAAAGTGGATAATGTATCTCCCGAGCTAGCCGATTTTCGTTGGTTAATAGAAGAGCTGCGCGTGTCTTTATTTGCGCAAGAACTGAAAACACCTTTTCCAATATCGACTAAACGGCTTGATAAAATTTGGAGTGATTTAATCTAGTTGGCATTGATTGGTTAATCCTTTAATTAACCAAGCTTTAATGAAGCGACTTTTAATTGAGCTCGCTTTCCCGCCTATTCGTTCATTTGAGTACACAACCTTCATCAGCCATTTTACCAACCGTCCAAATCGCTTCGTCACCCTTGCTGTGAAGCGAATAGTGTCCATCGCTATACATAAAACCAGAGGCTGTGATTGCTTGGGTTAAAGTGACCACTTGATGATCACCAAAGTTAATAATAGCGGCAGCCGCTTTTTCATGATACCGCCTTTTGTAATGTTTGCCGCCGTGAAGCGTGGTATAGCCTCTTTCAACAAACCTTACATTTAGAGTAGTGCCACGCTCACATTGATAAACAACCTGTAATTCGCTGGTTTGTATTTTGTTGGGTGCTGTTGTAGTGCATGCGGTTAAACCCAAGACACTAAAGCCTATTAGCGATATTAAAATATGGGTTATTAATTGATTTATCATAATCATGATGACATCAGATAATTAACATTGTTCTACAGTTGCGTCAGCATTTTTCTAATCGCCGCTTCATCTAGCCGTTTTCCTATGCACACTACACGGCTGGTCGGTGCGTCCTCTTTCCAGTCTATCAATAAAGTAGCAGGATAAGGCGTAAAGTGTACGGCGTGAATCGCTAACGGATGCGGTTGGTCATCCACATGCAAAATACCTTTTAAACGCAGCAATTGCTCACCATGCGTTTGGCATAGCTTAAGCAACACAGGTTTAACGCTTTTCCAACTAATACCAGTGGGTAAAGTCACGCTAAAACTGCTAATCTCATCTTGATGAGGTGTCGGCAACTTGCCGCCTAAATTGCTGGCAGGCTTTAATGGCGCACGCAACCAACGTTCAGGTTCAGCCCGTTTACCTGTTGGATCAAACAAACCAACATCAATAATAAAATCAGGGTCTATTTCGCCATTTAATACTTTATGCTGTGTCGCACCTGGATTAATACGAATCAGGTTTTCTTTTAACGCGCTAGTTTGTTCAGGTGTCGCAATATCGGTTTTGGTTATTAGCAATACATCTGCTACTGCCGCTTGTTTACGTGCTTCATCATGCTCCGCCAATTGTTGCACGCCATACATCGCATCGATGGTCACAATAACGGCGTCTAAGCGATAAACCGACTCAATCACAGGCTCATTCATCAGGTTTGCCATAATCGGGCCAGGATCAGCCATGCCAGTCGTTTCAATCACCAAACGGTTAAACTGCGGAATTGCCTCCATTGAACGCTTAAAATACAAATCGCGCATGGTATCGGCCAGCTCATTACTCAACGTGCAACACAAACAACCATTCTGCAACAACACCGCATTATCCGCCACATAACTACTATCCACATTCTGCGCCAGAATATGATCCAAACCTTCTTCGCCCAATTCATTAATAATCACCGCCGTGTCTTTCATATTCGCGTGAGATAACAACTTGTTGAGTAAGGTGGTTTTGCCTGAGCCTAAAAAGCCAGTGAGCAGGGTAACGGGTATGCGGTGATCCATAGCTGATAGGTTTAAAATAATTGATAACAAAACCATTATACAATGTGTTAATGTAATGCAAATGAATTACATCAGCATTTGTTATTAAAGGAGTTGAAATGAAAACAGCAACAATTCCCGCATTAAGAGTCGAGCCAAAGTTAAGAGAATCCGCAGAAAGTGTATTAGCAGAAGGTGAAACGCTTTCTAGCTTTGTAGAAGAATCACTCAAAGCCAATATAGAGCGCCGCATTCATCAGCAAACCTTTATCGCACGCGGCATTGCATCGCGAGATGAAGCGAAAACAACGCAAGAATATTACGCCGCAGATAGCGTTATCAATGAACTAAAAGATATGCTGAAGAAAGCCTAACATTGGCGTATCAGGTCAGATTCACCAAAGCCGCACGAGAAGATATAAAACGGCTTTATGCGTTTTTGCTAGCGCAAGATAAAGCTGCCGCAGAACGTGCATTAACCACCATAGAGCAAGCCATGCAATTGCTCAACACCTTCCCCTTTACCTGCAGAAAAGCACAAGCTGACAATCCATTTTTACGTGAATTGGAGATTAGTTTTGGCAATAATGGCTACGTTGCTTTATTTGAGATAGAAGAAAATGCGATTGTAACGATAATAGCCGTGCGACATCAGCGTGAAGATGATTATTTGTAGATGTGGTTTTGCTAAAAAAAGAATAAAAGAATATAGTTAATACAGCTTATATATCAATAATGCCGTTCTAAATAAGAAAAAAAAGAGAAAAAATTGATCAATCCAGTTCCAGAAAATATTGAAAGCGTGTTGAATTCCTCTGCACATTTAAAAGTTCCAAAGTATCAGCGTGAATATAAATGGGGAACAAGTGAAGCGGGTGAGTTTTGGGAAGACCTAGAGAGTTATTTAGATTCTAGTGAGGATAATTTATTTCTGGGCAATTTAATCTTCGACATTCATGAAGCCCCTCAAAAAAAGATTTGGATAATTGATGGACAGCAAAGAATAACTACTATTTTGATTTTATTAATAGCTTGCAGAGAACTTGCTAAGAAAATTAATGCACTTAAAATTGCAAATAAAATTCAAGAAAAAATCTGTTTTGAAGACAGTACGACAGGTGAGTTTTTAGGTAGTAGACTAACAGCTTCTGAATCAATTAAAAATGTATTTGATCATTTATGCAAGGATGATTGGGATGGTATTTTCCCCGATAAGCTTCCCACAGGTAAGCAAGTAAAAAGGCAGTCCAATCGTTTAAAGCCTATCTATAATTACTTTTGGAGCAAGATAAGTGCATTTGATCAGCCCAGACTTAGCATGCTCCTTAATACTCTATATAGTTCATACATTATAAGAATCGATATTGAGGATGAAATTGAAGCGTTTAAAATTTTTGAAAGAACCAATGCTAGAGGCATTGATTTAGAAGCGTCTGATTTACTTAAAAACTATTTATTTTCCACATTAGGTAATAGCGTAGAAGAAGCATGGTATCGCATCACTGAGTTATCAGATGGTACTATGCTTAAGATGCTGAAGTATTTCTATGTAAGTAAAAAAGGAAAAGTTAGCAAGTCAGATTTATATAAAAAAATAAAAAATTATGGCAGAGACATATCACCTCAGCATCTGCTTGAGGAACTAGAAGAGTTTTCAAGTTTTTACAATGCTATCAGAGTCGCTGATAGTGCAAATATGAAGAACTATTTTGATCAAATTAACTTATCTGCTCTTATACAAGATACGGAAAAGTTTGAAGATGTCTATTCATCAATAGAGGGCCTGAGGCTGTTCAAAATAACTCAAATTTATCCACTATTGGCATCTGCAATTTATTGCTTTATAAGAAATGGACAATCACTTAATAGATCAAACAATTCAAAACTAGTTAAGCTTTTTAGAAAACTAGAAAATTATCATTTTATTAATAATGCAATATGTGAGCGGATAGGTAACGAAGTTGAAAATATATATGCTGATTTTTCTAAAAGATATGCAGAGGCAGACAATTTTGATCAGATATCAGACGAGTTATATTTGATCCTAAAAGACCAGTTGGCATTAAGGGATGAATTTGTATCTCGCTTCTCAGATATAAGCTATCAAGCCAGTACTATCCCTCTAATTTCTTATATATTCGATAGGTTTAATAACAACGGTCTTGCATCTGGCCAGAGAGTTAGGCTATTTAATCCAGATGAGAGAGTGTTGCGCAGAAACCATAATATAGAACATTTTTACCCACAAAATCCTTTGCTCGACTCACAGACTATGTCGCTAAGTGATGAGGAAAAAAATAATATAGGAAACCTCTTGTGTATCAGTTTTAGAACGAACTCTAAACTAGGCAATCTATTACCAGAGAAGAAAGCTATCAGATTAAAAACCGATTTGAGTAAAGAAGTAAATAACACTCCATATGTTACCGAATTCTTAAAAGAGTACGAAAATAAAATAGCAAACTGGGACAAAGATGTAATTCTAGAACGAGCAACCAAAATGTCGATAGAAGCATATAACAAAGTGTGGAGCTTTAACTGATCTACGCGTGGGTTGTCGCTTGCAGTGCGTCGTACGAAACAATACTGTAAAAACACATTGGGTATATTGCGCTTTGCGTGAGTAATAACCAATAAAAAGCATAGTACGTATATAATGCTGCCAAAACCCACATAGGAGCATTTATTATGAGCAAAAGACGTTCACCACGATTATTAAAAAAACTTAAATTAGGCGAATTTAAAGAGTTTGGCTTTGCATTTTCTGCTGACTTTACAAAAGACATCGATATGGAAGCGCAAGAGCAGCTTGTTATTGCCTTATTAGAAGATGTGATTGAGCCACGTAAATTAGCATTGGGCGGTTGGATTGATGGCGGTTTTGTGACGAAGTGGAAAAATGGTTCTACCACTGAGGATGACAAAAAAGCGGTTGAAGATTGGTTAAAAACGAATAAAGCTTTGAAAGATATTGAAGTCGGTCAGTTAGTTGACGCTTGGTACGAGTAGTCTTGGATAACAAATAATTCACGCCGTCATTCCCATGAAAATGGGAATCCACTTTGTTTTCATTTGTTCGGATTATTTAAAATGGATTTCCGCTTTCGCGGGAATGGCGGGCAGGAGTGTTGTTTAGCAAGAGATTTTATATAGCGTGAACGCAGCTTGACTAGCCCTGAGTAGCCCATTCATTTGGAACAATAAAAAACCCAGCCTAAGCTGGGTTTTTGTTTAAGCGTAAAGCTTATTTGTTCATTACGTACATTGTAACTTCAAAGCCAAAACGCATTTCTGTAGCTGCTGGTGTTGTCCACATAATATTTCTCCTTTGGTTATTTTTTTATACATTCATCATTGCTGGTGTGTATGAATAGCATATTACATGCGCGTTCCAGAAAATCTCTATGGAAGTCACGTAATAGCACCTAATGATTTTATTGAGACTTATTATCTTTAAAGCTTGGCATTTGTTCAAAATCAGTTTGTTTGAATACTTTTTTTGTAAACAATTAAGGGTAGAGGTAATGCCTTAACTCTGTATGATAACGATTAACATCATGGCGATAATGGATTAAATTGTTGATATCACTTTCGGCTATTTCCTCAAGTATTTGCTGCACGAATAATGCGGGGAGCACCCATGCCAGTATTTGGTTAAAGGCATACCTTTGGATTGAGTGTGTTTTCTCTTTGTTCAACTAAGGGGATAAGTTTAACATCCGCCATGTGTTGAAAAGCAAAATACCATTTCCAGTGAAAGCGACCTGTTAATGTTGGTGTGTCCTTATATTAAGGATAGCGTTGATAGAAAGGTTACAAAGTGTCATCTTTGGGAATATCCCAAGCGTGATGGACGTACTCTCTATGCTGAAGGGCAATTTTACTGCCATCGATTAATGGATAAGTTTTACCTAACATCCATTCTTCTTAAGCTGACTAGTCCGCAGAGTAGTGAATCTAGCAGTGAATCTAATAGTGAAAGTGACTATGGAATGCTAGTCATGGATACAAATAACCGAACCGCACCGCTCGCATTGCAAATGGGCATGCGCATGACCGTTATCAAAGACTTTTTTGCCGAAGTTGGCTTGTATTGCTGTGTATTATTTTGTGTATTGGATTGAAATTTCCAGGAACGGTTATCGGTTAAAATTTTATGCACCAGTTGATGCTCATGCAACCAATCAAGCACGCGGTAAATCGTGACGCGATCAAATTTTTTATTACCTTCTAATACATTCATAATATCAGCATGATTGAGCGCTGCAGTGGTATGAGATATGGTTGCCAGTTCAGCAATTCTGGCTTTGGTCGGACGCAGCCCTGCCTCTAAAATTAGTTTTTCAGCGTTTTTCATGCTTGATTATGAACTACATGAGAGCATAGAACAACCTGCCTTTTGGCGTGCCCAATCAGGACGTTTTTGTTCAAATTGCGCCATGCCTGCTTGTTTAGTATATGGATTTTTCAGTAGTTCAAGCAAGGTGAGTAAACGGGTGCTGTCATTTTTTTCTGTTAGTAAATCAATGGCTTCTTGCGCCATATAGTTGCGCAGTACGTATCGTGGATTGTGGATACGCATCGTTTCTAATCGTTGTGCTGGTGATAGCTTACTATCTGCAATACGTTTTACGTAAGTATTCAGCCATTGCTGCACATCATTAGCAAATTGCTGAAAACCTTGTTCGGTATAAAACGCGACTTTGATGGTGTCGAGACTTGGTGTTGTGAGATTTAATTCGGCTAATTGCGTAAATAATAACGTCATATCGACTTCAGCTCTGGTCATCAGCTCAAATAGGCGATTGACCATTTCACCATCGCTATCTTGCCAGTGATCAAGACCAAACTTGCCCGCCAGCGACTGCGTTAAGTGCTTCATGTAGGTATTATCGTAATGCGTAATGGCATCTGCTAAGCCTTCCGTGTTCGGCAGTATGCTGCTGAGTGCATCTGCTAATCGCTCCATATTCCAACGCCCAATATCTGGTTGGCGGCCATAGCAATAGCGTTTGCCTTGTGCATCTGTTGTGTTGGGCGTCCAGCCAGGATCAAAGTTGTCAATCCAACCGTATGGACCATAGTCAATGGTGAGACCGATGATAGAAAGATTGTCGGTATTCATGACGCCATGCACAAATCCAACGCGCATCCAGTGCGCTATTAAAATTGCCGTTCGCTCACAGATTTCTTCAAACCATGCTTCAATCAATTCTGGCGATGGATTTTTTTTATCTAAACTTAAGCCTGTTGTGGGCAGCCATTCACTAAAGTCTCTATCAATGGTAAAGCCTATAAAGCGTTTAAGTAGATCTAATTCACCATTACTTGCCATGAGTTCAAAGTGGCCGGGACGCGTAAAGCTCGGCGCAACGCGACAAACAATTGCACCAGGTTCCATTTGTGGATTGCCATCGTAAAACATATCGCGTCTAACTAAATCGCCCGTAGAAATCAAGCTTAATGCTCGTGTAGTTGGCACGCCTAAATAATGCATGGCTTCCGAGCATAGAAATTCGCGCAAGCTAGAGCGCAATACGGCACGACCATCGGCTCTACGAGAATAAGGCGTTTCGCCTGCGCCTTTAAGTTGCAGCTCGAATCGTTTGCCTTCGTGCATCAGTTCGCCCAATAAAATCGCACGACCATCGCCAAGTTGACCTGCCCAATGACCAAATTGATGGCCACCATAGCGTGTGGCATAAGACACCATGCCTGCTAATGTAGTATTGCCACCTAAGGTTTGAATCAGCTCTTGATCTTGCATATCTGCTGACGTTAAGCCAAGCATAGCGGCAACATCTGAACTATAAGCCAGTAGTTGCGGGTTTTTAACCGGCGTCGCTTGCGCGCTTGACCACAGCGCGTTGCTGACCTGACGTTGCTCAATTTCTGTTATTGGATCTTGTGGAAGTTCGCGTGTAAAGCGGTTGTCAAAATTTAAGTTTCTCATGATTACATTTTAGACGGAATAACCGAGTTAAGTTGCAATTTCTGCAGAGGAATGTGCGCTTGCATAAGGCAATTAAGGTGGCTCTCATGTATCATGGCGACTATCCCACTGTGCAAACAAGAATGAACGAGAAGCATGAACGTATTTTACGAAGAAAGTGGCAGTTTTAAAACTGCCACCATTAAGACTGAAAATCCTGGTAGCCTGCAAGTGGAAACGGTATCCGGTAAGCGCGCTAAAATTAAAACGGCGCATGTGTTATTGAATTTTGATAATGCTTTGGATGGCTTTATGGAGTTGGCGCAAGCCGAAGCTGAAACGCTCGATACTGATTTTCTGTGGGAATGTTGTGAGGAGGCTGAATTTGGTTTTGAAGACTTAGCCCAGGCATATTATGGCGAAAAGCCGAGCAATGTCCAGCTAGCAGCAACCGCCATTAAAGTGCATGCAGCACCTATCTATTTTTATCGTAAAGGCAAAGGTCGTTATAAAGCAGCGCCAGAAGAGACGTTAAAGCTCGCATTGGCAGCCGTTGAGAAGAAACGTTTGCAAGCGGTGCAAATGGCAGAATGGGTAGCGCAACTGAATAATAAACAGTTACCAGATGGTTTTGTTGATAAAGCAGAGCATTTGATTTACCAGCCTGATAAAAACAGCTTGGAATGGAAAGCGATAGAAGATGCCGCGGCAAGTTCGGGTCGCCTTGCCTTAACCGTCATGGCAGATGCAGGGTTAATCAGCAGTGCACACGATTATCATTTAGGCGCATTTTTACGTGAAATGTTTGCCGAAGGCACCGATTTTCCTGATGATGATTCTGTGACTAGTCAGCTGGAGAGTAAGCTAGCAGATTTGCCCATGAGTGAAGCAGAAGCATTTAGTATTGATGATGCAACCACCAATGAAATTGATGATGCATTTAGTTTAATCGACTTGCCCAATGGCAATAAGCGGGTTGGTATTCATATTGCAATACCTGCATTAGCGATTGCGCAAGGTAGTCAGTTAGATGCTGTGGTGTTCGATAGACTGTCTACGGTCTATATGCCAGGTAATAAAATTACCATGCTACCGGAATCCGTGGTGAGACCATTTAGCTTAGATGAAGGCAAAGTGAAGCCTGCACTGAGTTTATATTGTGAAGTGGCGCCCGATTATTCGATTGTCGCCAATGAAACGAAAGTTGAGCGGATTAAGGTTAAGCAGAATTTGCGTCACGACAGCTTAGAGCCGTTTTTTAATGTAAACACCTTAGCGACCGATAGCGGACATCCATTATGGTCAGAGTTGAAATTTTTACATGATTTTGCTGAGACTTTAGAAAAAGCACGTGGCAAAGATGATCCAAATCGTGCACCCCAGATTGATTATAATTTTTATGTGACAGATGGCATTGTGAGCATTGTCGCGCGTGAGCGCGGATCGCCGATGGATAAACTAGTGGCGGAATTGATGATTTACGTAAACAGCACATGGGGTGCTTTGTTGAAGCAGGGTGAATGGTTGGGTATTTATCGTGCGCAAACAGGCGGTAAAGTGTTTATGACGACCCAAGCATTACCACATCAAGGTTTAGGGTTGGCGCAATATGCATGGTGTACATCGCCACTGCGCCGCGCGGTAGATCTAGTTAATCAGCGCCAATTAATTGCTTTATTAAATCAACAAGAGGCGCCTTATCCTGCTGATGGCGATGCCTTGAAAATCATCATACGAGATTTTGATCAAACTTATCAATCGTATAGCGATTTTCAAACGCGGATGGAGCGTTATTGGTGTTTGCAGTATTTGATTCAAGAGCAGTTGACAGAAGTAACAGCAACGGTTTGGCGCGAGAATTTAGTGCGTATTGATGGCATGTTTTTTATCACCAAAGTGCCTAGTTTGCCCGTGCTAAAAGTCGGCACTAAGGTTGCGTTGGCGATTAAACACATTGACCCCTTGTTGATGGAGCTTAATTGTCAGTTTAAACAAGTGGTCGCCGAGGCGGATGATTGTGCTGAAGTGGTCAATGACACTGAAGATAAGACGGAAGCGTCAGCTGGTGATTAGGGTGTATGCGCAGTAGGGTTTTGGAGGGATATGATGTTAGGGAAAAAAGTGCGGCTATTTAATCGTAAAATTCATAAAAGTGTAGTGGAAAACAATGTGGTAGAAGTGACCGAAGTGGACGGCATACGCCAGATGCATTTGGGTTCGAAAACGGTGCAAAGCGGTATGTTGGTGAAATCACCATTGGTGCTGTTGTTTAATTATTCGCGTGCCATTATGTATTTTTTATTGTTCTCGGAGCAGACAAAAAATGTGCTGACTATCGGTTTGGGCGGTGCATCGGTCACCAAATATATTCATGCTTATTGTCCTGATATTGCGCAAAAGGTAGTCGAGATTAATCGGCAAGTCATTGAAGTTGCGCGTAGCCATTTCTTTTTGCCAGATAACGATGAGCGACTAGCCGTCATTAAAGCCGATGGAATTGTCTATATGGAAGCGCATCCGCTCAGTCACGATTGTTTAATTATTGACGGTTTTGATGCGGATGGGATTCCTGAAGGTTTTTGTACGCCAGATTTTTTCGATAAGTGTTTTAATGTGTTGCAAGAGAATGGTTTATTTGTCATTAATTTGTGGGGTTCTGATAAAAACTTTGATATTTATTTACAACGAATTGAACAAACATTCTCAAATAGAGTACTCGTTTTGCCAACGGGTAAGCCTGGCAATATCATTGTCTTCGGTTTTAAAGATCCGTTCAAGTTGACTGAGAAAAAATTAAGAGAACGCGCGTTGAAATTAAAACAAGAGCACATCATCGACTTTACCGAGTTATTGGACAAATTGCATGAGCAAAATGGTTACCAAAAACTGTATTCAATATTGGAATCAGCATGAATCAAACATTTTTTGCCACTTGCCCACGCGGCTTAGAGGCATTGCTCGTCAAAGAGATACAAGTTAGTGGTGCAAAAAATATCAAACAAACTGATGGTGGCGTCTCTTTTTTAGGTGATGTGGCGGTGTGTTATCACGTCAACTTGCATTCACGTATCGCAACGCGTGTGTTGTGGCAAGTGACACGCGGACAATATGCAAATGAAGAAGATTTGTTTCAAGCGGCTTATAAAGTCAATTGGCCGAATTGGTTTGATGTGAAGCATGACTTTATGGTCAAGGTGACTGGCGTTAAATGCCCACTGAAAAGTTTAGAGTTTGCAACGCTTAAAATTAAAGATGCGATTTGCGATAAATTTAGATTATCGGTTGGCAGCAGACCGTATATTGATACCAAAAATCCAGCGGTACGGATTCATGCATATTTAACAGAGCAAGATTATATTTTGTATATTGATACTTCTGGCGATGCGCTGTATCAACGCGGTAATCGTAAAGCCAGTATCGAAGCGCCTTTGCGCGAGAATTTGGCTGCTGGTGTGTTACAGCTAACCGGTTGGCAAGTTGGTGAGCCATTGTTAGATCCGATGTGCGGTAGCGGTACGTTTTTATTAGAAGCGGTGATGATGGCGCTGAATATTGCACCTGGATTAAACCGTGACTTCGGCTTTGAACGCTTAAAAAACTTTGAATCGGATACTTGGAAAAAAGTAAAAAACGCAGCACTTAAAAATGTAAAACCAATAACCTTCCAAAAAATATACGGCAGCGACATTGATTTGCGTGCTGTGCGGATTGCCAAACGTAACTTAGAAGAAGCTGGCTTTTTAGAAGCCGTGCAACTCTCTCAATTTGATATTACCGAAGTGCCACCTGCCGCTGATCATGGTGTGCTGGTGGCAAACCCGCCATATGGTGTGCGGATTGGAGAAGATGAAGAGCTAACGGCGCTTTATCCTAAATTAGGAGAAGCCTTGAAGCGTAAATTTGCAGGTTGGGATACTTATTTTTTAACTAATGATTTACGTATGCCAAAACTCATGCGATTGTCACCAAGTAAAAAAACCCCGTTATTTAATGGGCCGCTAGAATGTCGTTTATTTGAGATTAAAATGGTCGCTGGTTCTAATCGAAAACCACAAAAAGAATCGTAATTTGCTGTTCTGTTGATCAACCAACTTGAAAAAATATAGAATAAGTGACCCGCTCTTTTGAGTTTTTTGCGTCAGATAACTTTACGGCATATGGATATAGTTATTTATGGACGCTCGAACAAATTTGCTCTATGTTGTTTGAGATGGATTAATTGCTCTGTCCTTTTTTAGTACTCCTGTTGCGTTGACTGTGTCAGCTACAGAGTTAAAGTCGCTTGATTACTGAAAGCAACTATCCACAGTCTGAATACAATCTGGGTTGGAAGTGACAAAGAGAGTGGCGGCGAAAGCTGAGCGAATGGCTTGCACTATAAGACATGGGCGTCAAACTATCGATGGATGATTTTGGTGCTGATTATTCAAGTTTATCTGATGTGAAAGCTGACCAGTAGATAGCGTTAAGATTGATAAAAGTTTTGTGCGTGCGATGCAAATCGATGTCAATAATGCCCCTATTGTGACGGCTAAGATTAAACTGTCACACAGTTTGCACTTGAACGTGATTGCAGAGTGGGTTTACACTTAAGTGCAACTACAGTTTTTAAAAGTAGCAGAATGCAACGCAATACAAGCGTATTTTATGAGTCACCCACTTGCGCTGAAGACTTTGCTATGCTGTAAGAAGCCAATAAAAATACCAAGTATAGTCATTTATTGGTCAGGGTGATTAACCAAGGATTGGAGTGAATATTGACGGATTCTTTAGATAGCTTGCGTTCGCGCATTGATGCGTTTGTGCAAGTGCGTGATTGGGCGCAATTTCATTCGCCCAAAAACCTCTCGATGGCGATGATTGTGGAGGCGGGTGAAGTGGTTGAACATTTTCAGTGGTTGACCGAGATAGAAAGCTTCAATCTAGATGCTGAAAAGAAAGCGCAAGTAGGTCAGGAGCTGTCCGATACGTTTATCTATTTGCTGCGTATTGCAGAAGTGTGTGGGATTGATTTAATTGATGCTGCGAATAAAAAAATTGACCTGAATGCCAAAAAATATCCCGTCGAAAAAGCCAAAGGAAGTAATGCAAAATATACTGAATATCAATCAGATGAAACTTCAGGATAATTAATGGAGCCTATACTTAATTCAGCAGTTACCGCACTATTACAAAAGCATAATATTGCCTTTGAAGTAATAGAAATTGTATTAAGCGAGGATAAAAAACCGATACGCAATTTAGAGGAGCTACTGGTTGCAAAAGGCTTAGATCCAACTTCTGTTGTGCGTAGCGTATTGTTTCGAGGCGGTTCTGAACAGTTCTATCTATTAGCTGTTGCTGGTGGTGGACGCGCAGATTGGGGTCTTTTGCGCAAACAACTGGATGAACGTAAATTGCGTATGGCTGAATTTGATGAGGTGCCAGAAGTGACGGGTTATGTGGTCGGCGCGGTGCCGCCGATAGCGCTACCAGCAAACTTAAAGGTGATGGTCGATGCTAGTCTTCATCATTATGAAACAGTCGTGATTGGGAGCGGTGTATTGGGTTTTGCGTTGGCGTTAAAAGGCGTTGATTTATTAACCTTGCTTGCTGGCGCTGAAGATGGTGAGTTTGTGAAAGTATAGTGTTGCAATAGGGGTTGATAGATAAACAATAAGCCCAGCATTGCTGGGCTTATTGCCTTAGTATTACTGAGACCACTACTGCTTATAATGCAGCAACTGCAGCTTCGTAATTAGGCTCTTGTGTAATTTCTGGCACTAACTCGATATAGCTAACCACGTTGTTTTCATCTAAGATAATCACAGCACGTGCAGCCAAGCCAGCGAGTTTGCTGCTGAATAACAATACACCGTAGTTCATCAAGAATTCACGACCACGCATGGTTGATAAGTTAATAACGTTTTCGATGCCTTCAGCTGCGCAAAAACGTTTTTGTGCGAATGGTAAATCAGCAGATATATTAATCACGACCGTGTTATCCATGCTGCTCGCGCGCTTATTAAACTCACGAACTGAACTTGCACAGGTTGGCGTATCCACGCTAGGAAATAAGTTGAGCACTTTTCGTTTGCCAGCATACGTATCCAGCGTAACGTCTTGCAATGCTTCATCGACTAAAGTGAAGCTTGGGGCAGTGCTGCCAATTTGAGGTAGATTGCCTGCAACATCGACAGGATTTCCTTTGAGCATTACTGAGCTAGACATCATCATCTCCTAATAGATTGTGTTTTGTTTTCATTGAATTACCATCATAAAACAAAAAATACGTTTGCGGTGCAGCTGTTTTTTAAAAAATGAACAATTGAGTGTGTTGAATATTGGACGGATTAAGCCGTTTCGCTTAAATAGCCTACGTTCATCGTTTGATTATGCAAGACGCTACTGCTGGTGTTCGAACGCGGCGCTTTTTCGCTGTAGGCATAATGACTACCCAATATTTGTTGCCCCAACTTTACAGACCTCATGTTGCGAAAAATGAACCCTTTTTTATCGTATTAAATGACGAAAAGAAGGCGTTGGTCATGAGCGGTCAATCACATGCGCATCTGCTGCGTGGCTAGAAACCAATGACATGGTGATTTTAACTGACAACGTGCGCACACGATCTCTGTGGCCAGGGCGAGTACCACTTGGTAGGTATCAAGGATTCATATGGTCGTGAGGTTGAGGACCACGCCACTGGCAAGCGCATGACGGCAGGGCTTTGTATCGCCACACTATAAATGGCATTACTCAGGCGCAGAGCGCATGTACGACCGATTTTACGCTCTGACCGTGCTAGCCAGTATTGTGCAAAGGTATATCAACAGCTGCTGATCGCTGCGGGCATCATTGCTTACATGTCACGACGGTATAAGGACTGCGATCGTATACCGATGGAAAGTTTCTGGAACTCACTCAAAAATGAATTGATTCATCAGAAAACCTATTTAACTAGGCAGACGGCGATAGATGAAATCCTAGAATACGCAGAAATATTCTATAATCGTCAGCGCAGGCATACATGTTTTGCGATGGCTTTGAAGCAATGTAAGCTAAGGCACAAGCGTTTTTTGGAAGTGGCGGTGTCCATTTTTTCAGCAGGTCAGATTGCTCAATTCAAAAAATAACAAGTTCAATAGCATCGGCATGAGCGTAAAAAAGCCGCTTACTTTTGGCGGCTTTTTTTACTTTTCCACATCATTTTCTTTTCAGCAAGGGTAAAATATCGGTATGCAAGATTTAACTCAGATACCTTCATTTGTTCACCTGCGTTGCCACAGCGAATACTCGATTGTTGATGGTATTGTGAGAATTAACGATTATGTGAATGCCGCAAAAAAAGATGGGATGCCAGCGCTGGCGCTAACTGATTTAAGTAATTTGTTTGGCGCCATTAAGTTTTATAAAGCGGCTAGAAAACAAGCGATTAAAGCCATTATTGGCGCAGATGTTTGGTTAGAAAATAGTAAAAACCCGCAGCAGCCAACAAGAGCGTTGCTATTGATACAAAACCTAGCAGGCTATACGCTGCTTTGTGAGCTGTTAAGCAAAGCTTATCTGGAGAATCAAACAAGAGGGCGACCAGAGCTCAAGCCAGAGTGGTTTCAAGCCAATAGTGAAGGGCTGATTTTACTATCGGGTAACAACGACAGTGATATTGGGCGCGCCTTAGAGCAAAATAATCCCGCACTTGCCACTGGGCTGGCAAAACGTTGGTCCGAATTATTTCCAAACCGTTTTTATTTAGAAGTGCAACGCATTGCTGATGCGGCGCGAATGTCACGACAAGAATCCACCCTGCAACAAGTTTTATCCATTGCTAGCGCATTATCGTTACCCGTTGTTGCTACTCAGCCCATTCAGTTTATTGAGCAAGATGATTTCACAGCGCACGAAGCGCGTACTTGTATTGCAGAAGGTTATATGCTGGCGGATAGCCGTCGACCGAAGAAATTTACCAACGAACAATACTTTAAAACCCAAGCGCAAATGACTAGCTTGTTTGCTGATTTGCCAGAAGCGTTAGCGAACAGCGTCGAAATTGCAAAACGCTGTAATTTAATTTTAACCCTAGGTGAAAATTACTTACCTGATTTTCCAACCCCTAATCAGCAAGATTTGCCTAGCTACTTAGCTGAGGAGTCATTAAAAGGGTTGCATATACGGTTGGCGCAATTGTATCCAGATGAATCAGTCAGAGCTGAACAATTTGATATTTATAAAAAACGGCTAGATTTTGAGTGTAACATCATCAACCAAATGGGTTTCCCTGGTTATTTCTTAATCGTTGCAGACTTCATTAATTGGGCCAAAAATAATGGCGTGCCCGTTGGCCCAGGACGTGGTTCAGGGGCCGGTTCGTTAGTTGCCTACAGTTTGGGGATTACCGATTTAGATCCACTAGAATATAACTTATTGTTCGAGCGGTTTTTAAACCCAGAGCGGGTTTCTATGCCTGACTTTGATATTGATTTTTGCCAAGAGGGTCGCGATCGTGTGATTGACTATGTCAAGCAAAAATATGGTTTAGATTCTGTTTCGCAAATTGCCACCTTCGGTACCATGGCGGCAAAAGCAGTGATTCGTGATGTTGGCCGCGTACTAGATTTGCCGTTTATTTTTGTGGATAGCGTAGCAAAGTTAATACCGCTTGAATTGGGCATTACACTAGAAAGTGCACTGGAAAAAGAGCCACAGCTACAAGAGCGGCGTGAAAAGGAAGAAGAAGTTGCCCAACTTTTAGAGTTAGCACTTCGCTTGGAAGGACTGGTTCGTAATGTTGGCATGCATGCTGGGGGCGTCTTAATTGCACCTGGTAAAATCTCTGACTATTCACCAATTTATTGCCAAGCCAATGGCGATAGTTTGGTGAGTCAGTTCGATAAAGATGATGTAGAAGCGGTTGGTTTGGTTAAGTTTGACTTTTTGGGGCTACGTACTTTAACCATACTGGAGATGGCTGTTCACAATGCCAATGCACAGCGCGCCTTAATTGGCGAACAACCCATCATATTAGAAAAGCTACCATTAGACGAAAAAGCGACATTCAACTTATTAAAAAGCGCAAATACAACAGCGGTTTTCCAGTTAGAGTCTAGCGGTATGAAGGATATGCTTAAACAAGCAAAACCTGACTGTTTTGAAGATATTATCGCCTTGGTTGCCTTGTATCGTCCTGGGCCAATGGATTTGATTCCAGATTTCTGTCGGCGTAAACATGGGCTGCAAAGAGTTGAATATCCTCATCCTTCCACCGAATCGATTTTAAAAGAAACGTATGGCATTGCTGTTTATCAAGAGCAAGTAATGCAAATTGCTCAAGTCGTTGCTGGTTATAGCCTGGGTGCTGCTGATTTATTACGGCGTGCAATGGGTAAGAAAAAACCAGAAGAAATGGTTAAGCAACGCGAAATTTTTAATGAAGGTGCGCAAAAAAATGGATTAAGCTTACAGCAATCAAATGATTTATTTGATTTGTTGGAAAAGTTTGCGGGCTATGGGTTTAATAAATCGCATGCGGCTGCTTATGCGTTGGTTTCTTATCAAACTGCTTATTTAAAAGCACATTATCCAGCGGCTTTTGCTGCGGCTACGATGTCGGCAGACATGAATAATACCGATAACGTGCGTATTTTGTTTGATGATTGCGCGCCGAATCAGATTGAAATTCTACCGCCAGATGTTAACCAAAGCCAATATCGTTTTCAGTCCTTAAATGATAAACAAGTCTTATATGGTTTGGGTGCGATTAAAGGCACGGGCGCAGCGGCGATTGAGTTGATTGTTGCGGCACGTGAAGCCAGTGGACCGTTTACAGATTTGTTTGATTTTTGCAGCCGATTAGATTTGAGAAAGGTGAATCGGCGTGTAATTGAGTCGTTGATTAGAGCTGGTGCGTTTGATCAGTTGAATGCAAATCGTGCAGCATTATTGGCTGGTGTGAGCATGGCGGTGGGCGCTGCTGAGCATGCTAACAACTATGCAGGACAAGACAACTTATTTGGTGAAGAAATGGGTGTTCAACACCAATTGCCAGCAATCGAAGCATGGCGTCCAGAACAGCAATTGCAAGAGGAAAAAGCCGCATTGGGGTTTTATTTAAGTGGCCATCCTTACGCAGAAAGTAAAGCGGAAATTGCACAATTTGTGCATGGCTCTTTAGCCGATATCGTACCGCAAAAAGCACCAAAATTAATGGCTGGTGTTGTGATGGGCGTGCGGGTGCGGATGACGCAGCGTGGCAAAATGGCAATCGTGACTTTAGATGATGCTGTGGCCCGTGTTGATGTGGTGGTGAGCGGTGATTTATTGCTTGAGGCGGCACATTTAATTAAAGAAGACCAAGTGTTAGTCATCGAAGGGCGCATCAGTCATGATGATTTTTCCGGTGGTAATCGCGTTAATGCGAATAAAGTGTTTGATTTGCCTACTGCGAGAAGCACGTATGCCAGCATGCTTAAAATAGCTTGTAATGGGCAATCAGATGCGGCGAAGTTATCGGGGATATTGCGACCTTATTGCAAAAGCGCAGCCGGTGATAAAAAGCTGTGTCCGATTAAAATTGAATATCATAATTCGACGAGCCAAGTGGGATTGATGTTGGGCAATGAATGGCGGGTTGAATTGCAAGACGATTTACTTCACCAATTAGAAGCTTGGTTGTCAAAAGAAAATGTAAAAATCCTTTATAATTAGCAACGTTAACAAAATAAAAATTGATCGAGTTACTAACATGAGTGAAAAAAAAGCGATAGACATGAAATTAACTTATTTAGAATTTGAGCAACCAATTGCTGAGTTAGAAAAACGGATTGAATCATTGCAAGCTGCCCATGATGCGCATGATGATTTAGATGTGGCAAAAGAGGTTGCACAACTGCAGAGAAAAAACGAGCAGCTATTGGTCGACACCTATAAAAATTTAGATGCATGGCAAGTTTCCCAGGTCGCACGTCATCCACAACGTCCTTATACTTTGGACTATATTAAAAGCATATTCACTGATTTTGAAGAGCTACATGGTGACCGCGCCTATGCTGATGATCCTGCTATTGTTGGTGGTTTGGCTCGTTTAGATGACATGCCGGTGATGGTGATTGGCCAGCAAAAAGGCCGTGATGTCAAAGCGCGGCAATATCGCAATTTTGGTATGCCTAGGCCAGAGGGTTATCGTAAAGCCTTACGCTTGTTTAGAATGGCTGAAAAGTTTAAATTACCGATTGTGACGCTTATTGATACGCCAGGTGCTTACCCTGGCATTGGCGCTGAAGAGCGCGGTCAGTCAGAGGCGATTGCAAGAAATTTATATGTAATGGCTGAGCTCAAAACGCCTATTATTGGTGTCGTGATTGGCGAAGGTGGTTCTGGTGGCGCATTAGCATTGGGTGTTGTTGATCAGTTATTAATGTTGCAATATTCAACATACTCTGTTATTTCACCTGAGGGTTGTGCGTCAATCTTATGGAAAAGTGCAAGCAAAGCGCCGCAAGCGGCAGAAACGTTAGGCATAACCGCTGATAGATTAAAAGTGTTAGGCCTAGTGGATCAAATTGTTGCAGAGCCAATTGGTGGTGCACATCGCGACCCTGATGCAATGATGGTCACACTTAAAAAAGCCATTAAAACTAATCTAACTACTTTACAGAAAAAAACGACAGAGTCATTATTAGAAACAAGGTATGCACGTTTGATGAGTTATGGCAAGTTCAAAGAAACTGCCAGCAAATAATTTGGCAGAAAAAAAAGCTGACTCACTGCAAGGTCATCTTAAGCTATTCTTAGTCAGCTTTTTTAAACAATACAATTTAGCCCGTCCAACCTTATTAGTTGCTTACAGTGGCGGGTTAGATTCAACGGTATTGCTACACGCAATGCAGCAATTGCAAAGTGATCTTTCTTTTCATTTAAGCGCCATGCATGTGCATCACGGCTTAAGTCAACACGCGGATGATTGGGCCAATTTTTGTGAAAAAAATTGTGCCAATTTAGGTGTGCCATTACAACAAGTTCAAGTGCATGTTGAACAAGATGCTGGCTTAGGCACTGAGGCGGCTGCGAGAGCTGCACGATATCAAGCGCTTCAAGCAACCACGGCAGATTTTATTTGCTTAGCGCATCATCAAAACGATCAAGCAGAAACCTTATTGCTACAACTCGCCAGAGGCGCTGGTGTAAAAGGGTTAGCAGGCATGGCGCAGGTTGATATCAAGCGCCGATTAGTCCGTCCTTTATTAACTATGCCACATGCTGATTTAGTGACTTATGCAAACCAACATCAACTGCAATGGGTTGAGGATGACAGTAATGCAGATATTGCATTTGACCGCAATTTTATACGTCATGTGCTGATGCCAACGTTCAATCAGCGCTACGCCAGCATAACTAAAACATTAGCGCGATCAGCCAGCCATATGGCTGAAGCGAATGAAATGCTAGATGAATTAGCAGCGCTTGATGCGCTTAATGCGTTGGATACAGAATATAAGACAGTGAACGTTAATCAACTCAAGACGCTCAGTCTTGCACGACAAGGCAATTTAATTCGTTTTTGGCTAGCCAATAATCAGATTACGTTGCCGCGCACCGCTTTACTAAACCAAATCTTACAACAGTTGACATCAGAACAAGCCGATGCTGCCATCAAAGTAAAAGTGGCGGATCATTGGCATGTGATGCGCTATCAAGGCTTGGCTTATTTAGTTGCTGAGACTACTTGTCTTGCGCCTATTAATTTGCTTTGGCAAGATGAGCCGATCATTATCTTACCTAATCTATCGCGATTGTTTTTTACTAAAGAAATCGGTAAAGGCTTCGCCTTTCAGCGTGGCGGTAGCGATATCAAGTTGCGCATTAAAAGTAGACAGGGTGGCGAACATTTCAAACCAACCTTGGGTCGCCCTAAACGTCATCTAAAAGCCATTATGCAATCCAGCCACATTCCACCGTGGCAACGTGCCCAATTACCGCTTATTTTCATGGATGAAACCTTAGTGATTATTCCTAATATCGGCACCAATGCTGAAATGGAAGCGCAAAGCCATGAGCTAGGTTTATCTGCTCGATGGGAACCTGCAGCTAGTTAGCACTAGCCCTGCTGTAACCAATAAATTGGTTGTATGTAACCAGAATAGGTGGTTGTATACAACCAAATTTAAGTATAAAATAACCATATTCACGTACAATTAAATTCCTTCTCATTGATTAATATAGATTATTTTTATTTTTTAAAGATGGTATGAATATTGCAGTTAAGTTAAAAGTAATAAAAATATAACTCAATTGAATTTTTAAGGGAATTTAGATGCAAAAAATATATAAACCAAAACTAATTGTGCTGGCTGTTATGTTGATTTACGCCGTGCCATCTATTGTGTCAGCAGAAGAAGCGAAAACACTAAAAACAAATGAAATAGAAGTGATTAGTGTGACGCCATTGCAAGGCATTGGACTGTCAAAAGAAATTGTATCAGCCAATATACAAACGATCAACAGTGATGAAATACAAAAGCAAAACAACTTATCAATTGCTGATGTTTTAAGTAATGGAATTGTGGGTGTCAACGTTAATGAAATTCAAAATAATCCTTATCAACCAAATATCAACTATCGTGGCTTTACAGCTTCACCATTGTTAGGAACGCCTCAAGGTTTGTCAGTGTTTGTTGACGGTGTACGTGTTAACGAGCCGTTCGGCGACGTGGTTAATTGGGATTTGATTCCACTAAATGCTATTGCTGGTATCAGTTTAATCCCAGGATCTAATCCTGTATTTGGTTTAAATACTTTAGGTGGTGCACTTTCAGTGCAAACTAAAAGTGGACGTACAAGTCCTGGTGGTGCTGTTGAAGTCTTGGGAGGATCTTGGGGACGTGCTTCAAGTAATGCTGAGTTTGGGGGCGTGGCAGAAAATGGTGTGGATTTCTTTATTTCTGGCAATGTTTTTCATGAACAAGGATGGCGTGACTTTTCTCCTTCAGATGTGCGTCAAATGTTTGGAAAAATTGGATGGCAAGGTGAAGCAACCGATGCAAACTTAAGCCTGACCTTAGCGGATAATGAACTGGTTGGTAACGGTTTGGTACAAAAAGAGTTTTTAAGTGCACAAGGCTACGACTCTATTAATACCAAACCTGATATTACCGAAAATAAAATGGCTTTCTTAAATTTTAATTTGAATCATTATTTAAGCGAAGATACAGTATTTAGTGCTAATACATACTATCGAAATGCGCGGACTACAACTTTGAATGGCGATGTTAACGATGATGTTGATCATAATGAATTTTTAGCTGATTGTTCTGCAGCAGCAGGTGGTGCTGTTTTTGAAGACGAATGTGGAGGGGCGCTGAATCGTAGTAAATCGCAACGAGATAGTTATGGATTAACTGGACAACTTACCTTTAGTCAAGATCTGATGGGAATGAAAAATCAGCTTATTACAGGCGTCGGTTACGATCATGGAAAAACTAAGTTTAAACAGAGTTCCGAGTTTGGTAATATTACCAATAGTCGTGGTGTGTCTGGTATAGGTGAATTTAGTGATGATGCGCCTGTAAGTCTCACTGCGGTAAGTAAAACTTGGAGTACTTTTGCTACCGATACGCTTTCATTTAATGAAGTTTATCATTTAACTTTATCGGGTCGCTACAACTATACACAAGTCGATAATAAAGATGGCATTACACCAAAAGGCGATCCTGCATCATTAACGGAAAGTATGAGTTTTAATCGATTTAATCCTTCGATTGGTTTAAGTGTTACGCCAAGTAAAGACTACTCATTTTACGGTAGTTATAACGAAGGTAGTCGTGCACCCACAGCCATTGAGTTAGGTTGCGCATTTCAAGACTTAGATGGAGATGGTAGAGGAGATACACCATGCCGCTTGCCAAACGCAATGGCTGGAGACCCGCCATTAAAACAAGTCGTATCAAAAACGTTTGAAGCAGGTGTTCGTGGCAAACTAATCGGTAATCTTGGTTACAGCGCGAGTGTATATCGTTCGCAAAATACAAATGATATTCAATTTATTGCTGCTAACGCTCAAGGCGAGGGTAACTTTCAAAACGTTGGAAAAACAAGACGCGAAGGTTTAGATTTAGGCATTAACGGCAACTTAGGTTCAACTTTTAAATGGAATGTTGGCTATAGTTATATACGTGCAACTTATCAGTCGCCATTTAGTATTGCTAATCAAGTCAATACTAGCGCAGTCGATACTGATGCTGACGGCGAAGGCGATACCATTAATGTGTCTAAAGGCGACTACCTTGCGGGTATTCCTAAACAACAAGTTAAATTCCGAGGTGAATGGCAAGCGCTACCAAACTGGACTATAGGTACCAATATTATTGCTTATGCTGACCAATATTCATTTGGAAATGAAAACAATAAACACCAAGGTGAAGGTGCAAAAGTTAGTGGCTATACTGTTGTGAATTTAGATACACGTTATAAATTCAGCAATACTGGTTGGCAATTATTCGGACGTTTGAATAATGTGTTTGATAAAGAGTACTATAGTGCTGGAATGTTGGGTGAGACATTCTTTAATGCAGCTGGCGTATTCCAAGGTGGCAATAATGATGCATCTTTCTTAGTTTCTCCAGGCGCACCATTAGCTGGTTGGGTTGGTGTTCGCTATGAGTTTGGTGCTAAAACAGCATCAACAAACTATGATAACGATTAACTGAGACCGTGAATTGACTGCACTCATGCAAACAAATACCCAGTGGGTTAATCCGGTTCGCCGGAACAAAGTATTAATTGTTGAAGATGAAACCCTATTTGCACGTGCGGTCGCCAAGCATTTAAAGAAGGCTGATTTTGATTGTGAGTGCGCGGAAAACTTAATGGATTCCCGCCTGCTGATCAAACAATTTCAGCCTGATTTGGTGCTGTTAGATATGCGATTGCCTGATGGTAATGGTTTAGATTTGATTGCTGAATTAGTTGATCACAATATCAAAGTGATTGTGATGACGGCCTATGGCGAAGTAAACGATGCCGTACAAGCCATTAAATTGGGTGCGGATGATTATCTTAAAAAGCCAATTGACCTAGATGAGTTGCTATTGGTGATTCACAAGAATGAAAAAGTATTTGAGTTGCAAACCAGCTTAGATAACTCAAAGCAGCGAAATGTCAACGCTAGTGAAGGTGTTGCATTATTGGGCGATAGTCCTGCAATGCAAAGTGTTCGTATGCAAATTGAACGCATTGCGCAGCTAGGGTATTTAATGGAAGCTATTCCGCCCACAGTGCTCATTACAGGTGAAACAGGCACGGGTAAAGATGTTGCGGCACGCTTGTTGCATTTATCTTGTGCAAAAACAGAAAAGCCTTTTGTGCATGTTGACTGCGCATCATTGCCTACTGAACTTATTGAAAGCGAGTTGTTTGGACATGAAAAAGGGGCTTTTACCAATGCGACCACGAGCCGCCCAGGCTTGATTGAAGCGGCTGAAGATGGCACTTTATTTTTAGATGAAATTGGTGAAATTCCATTGCCATTGCAAGCTAAATTATTGAATGTATTAGAACGAAGAAAAGTGAGACGCTTAGGCTCTACAAAAGAGTACGATGTGCCAGCAAGAATTATTGCCGCCACCAATCGAGATTTGCATGCGATGTCTAGCGATGGACGGTTTCGTTCGGATTTATACTTTAGATTAAATGTCATTAGCCTTGTTATTCCGCCTCTGCGTGAGCGTGAACGCGATGCGGTGCAGTTGGCTAGCCATTTTATGCGCATAACTGAACGTCGATATGGGTTAAATCCGCATAGTTTTAGTATGAGTGCGCTAGAGGCTATGCAGGCATACCGTTGGCCAGGCAATGTGCGCGAACTAAAACATCAAATTAGTCGTGCCGTTTTATTAAGTAACCAAGCCACTATTGATGCAATCGATATTAACCTGCCTGAAAATCATATTGGTCTGGCAACTCAGCAAACAGCAGGTGTATTACCCGTTCCCACATTGGATGTAGCTGAAAAACGTATGTTGATTGCAGCGTTAGAAATCGCGCACAACAATGTATCAAAAGCGGCACGCGACTTAGGGATTACACGCATGACGATGCGTTATCGTATGGAAAAACACGGTATCAACGGTTAGCTTCTGCCCTTCATCATGGTATGATTTCAGTCATTAAAGTCTGGAGTTTTTCATGAGCGAATCTGTCATCTTAGGTACCCCTTTATCTGCATCTGCAACGAAAGTCATGTTGCTAGGTAGTGGTGAGCTTGGCAAAGAAGTTATTATTGCGTTGCAACGATTAGGTGTTGAGGTGATTGCGGTTGATCGCTATGAAAATGCGCCCGGTCATCAAGTTGCGCATCGTGCTTACACCATTGATATGACCGATGGAGAAGCTTTAAAAGCGCTGGTTGCTAAAGAACGTCCACACCTGATTGTGCCAGAAATTGAAGCATTAAATACCGATGCCTTAGCAGACATTGAACAAGCAGGTATTTCGACCATCATTCCAACAGTCAGAGCAGTACAATTAACCATGAACCGAGAGGGGATTCGTCGACTGGCCGCTGAGACATTAAAATTACCAACTTCACCTTATGCTTTCGCGAGAAGCGAAGCAGAACTTGCAGCCAGAATTGATGAAGGGATTGGCTATCCATGCTTTATTAAGCCAACGATGTCTTCTTCAGGCAAGGGTCAATCACGTATTACGCAAGCGAACGAAGTAAAAGCTGCTTGGGATTATGCGGCGAGTGGCGGGCGCGTTAATCAAGGTGTGGTTATTGTAGAGGGACAAATTGATTTCGATTTTGAGATTACCTTGTTAACAATACGTGCAAAAAACGCAGCTGGAGAAATTCAAACTGACTATTGCGATCCGATTGGTCATCGACAAGAGCGTGGAGATTATGTTGAAAGTTGGCAACCTCAAGCCATGACAACCGCTGCGCTTAAAGCTGCACAGGCTGTCGCAAAGTCGATTACCGATGCTTTAGGTGGGCTGGGTTTATTTGGTGTGGAGTTGTTTGTTAAAGGTGACCAAGTGTGGTTCTCAGAGGTTAGTCCACGTCCGCATGATACTGGCATGGTAACCATGTGCAGTCAGCGTTTAAATGAGTTTGAATTACATGCGCGGGCAATTCTAGGTTTACCTGTTGATGTTTCGATGACTAAACCGGGAGCTAGTGCCGTTATTTACGGCGGTGTGGACAGTGAAAATATCAGTTACTCAGGGCTAGAAGCGGCATTAGCTATTCCCAATAGTGAGGTGCGTTTATTTGGTAAGCCTGCTGCCTTTGTGCATCGGCGCATGGGCGTTGCATTGGCGACAGCCAATGATGTAGATGAGGCAAGAGCCAACGCAAAGCAAGCCGCCAGCTTAGTCAAAACAAGAGGTAATTGATGTTAGGTGAAATTGAAAAAGTAGGATCAAATAAGTCGACTTTTTATGAACTGCTAGGCGGCGAAAAAACAGGGATAGAGAATGTAAGACTCTTGGTCGAAACCTTTTACGACATTATGGATAGTGATCCTAAAGCCTTAGCATTGCGCGCGATACACCAATCTGACTTAACTGAAGCACGCGAAAAGCTGTTTATGTTCTTAGCAGGATGGACAGGCGGACCACAGTTATATATTGAACGCTATGGACACCCGCGTTTACGTGCCAGACACATGCCTTTTGCCATTGGGGAATCGGAGAGAGATCAATGGATGTATTGCATGATTAGCGCCATGCACAAGATTGGCATAGAAGAGCCAACCTTAACCAAGTTAGCAACGCAACTTTATGGTGTTGCTGACTTTATGCGTAATCAATAATGAGGTCAATAATAACGATTTAACCAACGCCTATTTAACCTGATTTATTTAACCAGGCGTATTTAAACAGGACTATTTATTAAGACCGCCGAGCAATGCTGCAACTGGCGCTTTGCGGTTTTTTACTAATACTCTTCTGGTTTGGTTGGTATTACTGTCATTTAGTTTGGTCGGCACGTAAGGCTGATCAAACCAAGCATCTCTGCTTTTACTTACGCTATTTGTGCTTGTTCTATTGGCAGCAGATGATCGCGGTTTTGATATGCTGTCTGATGCTTCGCTTGCGGTATTAGGTCTGGTTTTTCTTTGTGGAGAAAGCACTAAAGATTCACGCGGAATCGTCTTTTTAATCAACTTCTCAATTTCAATGAAATACTTTTCTTCATCTTCAGAAACCAATGAAATTGCAATACCACTAGCGCCAGCGCGACCAGTACGACCAATGCGATGCACATAATCTTCTGGTGCAGATGGAATTTCATAGTTAATAACCATCGGTAGATCAGTGATATCCAAACCACGTGCAGCCACATCGGTTGCCACTAGCGCAGTGATCTTGCCTTCTTTAAACGCATCTAAAGCGGCGATACGCTCTTTTTGCGTTTTATCACCATGAATCGCATCGGCTTTAATGCCTTCGCGTTCTAATGCGCGGCTTAATCGACCCGCTGTTACTTTTGTTTTAGTAAAAACAATTACTTGATTGTCGCCTTCTTTTTTCAACAACGCTATCAATACAGCTTGTTTGTCACCTTGTGTAGTTGAGTAGACTTTTTGCTGCACATTCTCAGAAGTTGCATTGCTACGTGCGACTTCAATCAACGTTGGCTTATTTAAAAACTCATCCGATAGCTTTTTAATCTCGGTTGAGAAAGTAGCAGAGAACATCAAAGTCTGACGATTTTTAGGTAATAAAGCCAAAATACGTTTTAAATCAGGCATAAAGCCCATGTCTAACATGCGATCCGCTTCATCTAGCACTAAGATTTGCACTTGATTGAGCTGTATCGTTTTTTGTTCAATATGATCTAACAAGCGACCTGGTGTCGCGACTAAAATTTCAACGCCTGCTTTTAGCGGAGGCAATTGTTTTTTAATGTCAACACCGCCAAAGACAACCAAGCTACGTAAATCTGTATTTTTAGCGTAAGTTTTGACACTTTCTTCAACTTGAATCGCTAGCTCGCGCGTTGGTGCTAATACCAGCGCGCGCACAGGATGCTTTGCTGGCGAAGTGCTAGCACTCGCAAAAGGCAATAACTTATGCAAGATAGGCAATGTAAATGCTGCGGTCTTACCAGTACCCGTTTGCGCCCCTGCCATTAAATCAGCGCCAGTTAAAGCGAGTGGAATGGCTTGTGCTTGAATCGGTGTTGGTATTGTGTAGCCCGTATCAGCCACCGCTTGCAGCAATGGTGCTGCAAGCCCAAGCGAGTTAAAGTCGACGACTGCTTGGCTGGCTGGGCTTATTTCTGTTGGTATCGTTTCGTTTTTATCTGTCATAAGCAAAATTAAGCGAAGTTTCTTGAACGTTTAGCACTATCATTATCCGAACGCCGTGGAGCACTATTGCCAGCTGGATGACCACTATGCTGAGGACGTGGCTTACCAAATTTTTCATTTGATATTTTCGCTGAACCTTTGTTTTCACCACCATTACGATTTTGTTGGCTACGGCCGTTGCCAGTGCTGCGTGCTATTTCTTTTGCAAACTGCAGATTAGTGTCTTTAGTATAGTGAACGCTGTTGCCGTTGACTTCAGAACCTTGAGACTCGTTGCGTGGTGTGCGGCTTCTTGCCGGCTTGTCGCTAAAGCGCGTGTCAGTAGGCCTAGCTCTTGCCGGACGATCTGCAGCTGCGCGCTCACCAAAACTTCGGCCTTTGTCGCCACCATTATCGTTAAATCGTGACTCACTTCTTACTGGACGATCGGCAGCGGCACGGTCACCAAAGCTACGACCTCTTTCGCCATTGTTATCACGTGAACTGCCACCAGCGTTATTGCCTGAGTTGCCGCGTGATTCATTGCTGCTACGGCCTTTATAACCGCCAGAGCGTGAGTCGTTACTGCGAGCACCACGGCCTTTGCCGCGTTTACCATCAGGAGCGCTCATATTAATTGGACGCTTAGGTTCAAAACCTTCAATCACTGATGCTTCAAGACGTTGACCTGTGTACTCTTCAATTTTACGTAATACGTGTCTATCCAAATTAGTCGCAAATGCAATCGCAATGCCTTTTTGACCTGCACGGCCAGTACGGCCAATACGATGCACATAGTCTTCAGCAAATTTAGGTAAGTCATAGTTAATGACATGACTGATGCCTTTAACATCGATACCACGTGCAGCTACATCGGTAGCTACTAATACTTTAACATCACCATGACGCAATTTAGTTAAGGTGCGGTTACGCGCGCCTTGTGTCATATCGCCATGTAAAGCAGCAGTTTTATGACCAGCAGCATATAAGTCTTCAGCTAATAAATCAGCATGGCGTTTAGTGCTAGTAAAAATAATCGCTTGCTCAACATCAGGCTCAATCAACAGATGCTCAAGCAATTTGTTTTTATGATTCATATCATCAACGTGGTGTAAACGTTGCTCAATATTTTCATGTTTCTCTTTTTGCGCAGCCACTTGAATTGTGACTGGATTATTTAAGATGTCTTTTGCAATGCGGCCAATGTTGCCATCTAAGGTGGCAGAGAATAATAAAGTTTGACGCGCTTTAGGCAATGCATCACAAATACGTTGTACATCTGGCATAAAGCCCATGTCCAACATACGATCTGCTTCATCTAAAATCAACATTTGTAAACGGCTTAAATCTACACGACCACGTTCCATATGGTCAATAAAGCGACCTGGCGTAGCGACTAAGATGTCTAACGGTTGTGATAGTAATTTGTTTTGTAATGGGTAAGGCATGCCACCAACGATACTCACTGTACGTGCGCGGATATATTTACCGTATTGACGTGCAGAGTCATTTACTTGCGCAGCTAATTCACGCGTTGGCACTAACACCAAAATGCGCGGGCCACGGCTGTTTAAGGCGTGAGGCGTTGCCAATAAGTTTAAAGCAGGCAATATAAAGCCAGCCGTTTTGCCTGTACCTGTTTGGGCTGAGGCTAATATATCACGACCATCTAAAACCGCTGGGATCGCTTGCGCTTGAATAGGCGTAGGGTTGATATAACCCGCTTCTGCAACCGCTTTAAGGATAGAAGGATGTAAATTTAATGATTCAAATGTAACTAAAGACAATGTGTGTCCCTTTCAAAAATAACAAAAAAGGGCGCAAGCAAAAACGACATGTGTCATTAATATAGATGATTATCATCTATAAATGTTCAACATAAACGCAGAAGACTGTATCTATAAGAGTAAATCTAGGTAGAAGCTTCTTTTACCGGCGCGCTGGCATAGCCACTAACCGATAAAATAAGAGGTAACGTCACTATTTCACGCGTTACGAAAGGTCAGGGCGATGAATCTAAAACTGCTTAAAATACTTCTAAAATTAATTTAAATAATGCCAGAAATAATTTGAACTTAAGTTTTAACTTGTGCGCAGTATAACCAATTATTTTGTAATGTCAATTAATAAAGCGCCGTTATTGTGTTAGAATCGCGCCCTTCTGAACATATTGGCAGCTTACTAATGTCTCGCAATCTAAGAAATATCGCAATTATCGCCCACGTTGACCATGGCAAAACGACCATGGTAGACAAATTATTACAGCAATCAGGTGCGTTTTCCTCCCATCAAGCCGTTACAGAACGTGCGATGGATAGTAATGATATCGAAAAAGAACGTGGCATTACGATTCTAGCTAAAAACACAGCACTGACTTATGAAGGTACACGCATTAATATCGTTGACACTCCTGGCCATGCCGATTTCGGTGGCGAAGTTGAGCGTGTATTGGGCATGGTTGATGGCGTATTGCTATTAGTTGATGCCGTTGATGGCCCGATGCCACAAACGCGTTTTGTGACTAAAAAAGCGCTGGCACTTGGTTTAAAACCAATTGTTGTCATTAATAAAGTTGACCGTCCAAGCGCGCGTACTGACTGGGTCATTGATCAAACCTTTGATTTGTTTGCTAATTTAGGTGCGACCGATGAGCAATTAGACTTTCCAATTGTTTATGCTTCTGCGTTAAATGGTTTTGCTATGTTAGATATGAGTGAAACAACCGACAATATGCGAGCTGTTTTTGAAACAATACTTAAACATGTTGAACCGCCTAAAGGCGACTCAAATGCACCTTTACAAATGCAAGTGTCAGCATTAGATTACTCTACTTACACTGGCCGTTTAGGTATTGGACGTGTGACGAATGGTCGCGTTAAAACAGGTCAATCGGTTGCTGTAATGCACGGCGATGAACAAATTGGTACTGGTAAAATTAGCCAAGTACTTGGTTTTGAAGGTTTAGAGCGCGTTGAGATTCCAGAAGCAGAAGCAGGCGACATCATTATTATTGCTGGTTTAGACCAAATTGGTATTGGCTACACCATCTGTGACCGTGATAAACCAGTCGGCTTGCCACATTTAGGCGTTGATGAACCAACATTGACCATGGACTTTATGGTCAATACTTCACCATTAGCTGGTACAGAAGGTAAATTTATTACTTCACGCCAAATCCGTGATCGTTTAACTAAAGAGTTATTAGTCAATGTTGCATTACGCGTTGAAGATACAGAAGATGCTGATATTTTCCGTGTATCTGGTCGTGGTGAGTTGCATCTGACTATTCTATTAGAGAATATGCGCCGTGAAGGGTTTGAAATTGCGGTTGGTAAACCAAAAGTGGTTTTCCGTGAAATTAATGGTGAAAAATGTGAGCCGTACGAAATTTTAACTGTTGACGTGGAAGATGATAACCAAGGTCCTGTCATGGAAGAGTTGGGTCGTCGCCGTGGTGAAATGCAAAACATGGAATCTGATGGTAACGGTCGTACGCGTTTAGAGTACAAAATTCCAGCGCGCGGCTTGATTGGTTTCCAAGGTGAGTTTTTAACCTTAACGCGTGGTACTGGTTTGATGGCGCATATTTTTGATGAATATGCACCAACAAAAGCGGATATGCCAGGTCGTCGCAACGGTGTTTTAATTTCATCTGAAAAAGGTGAGGCGGTTGCTTATGCTTTATGGAAATTGCAAGATCGCGGCAAAATGTTCTCTAGCCCTGGCGATAAACTATACGAAGGGATGGTGATTGGTATTCATAGTCGCGATAACGATTTGATTGTGAATCCGATTAAAGGTAAGCAATTAACCAACGTGCGTTCTTCTGGTACTGATGAAGCGGTACGTTTGATTACACCAATTGCTATCACATTAGAAAGCGCGGTTGAGTTTATTGATGATGATGAGCTGGTCGAAATTACGCCTAAAACGATTCGTATTCGTAAACGTTTCTTGTTAGAGCATGAGCGTAAGAGAGCTTCAAAAGACTAGTTAAATCACTTAGTTAATCGACTAATAAAACCACCTTTAAGGTGGTTTTATTTTGTGCATCATTTCCAATTGGGAATCAAGCCTTGAGAGGGGAGTGAAAGTATGCTATCATAAGCAATTGATTTTTAATGATAAACTATATAAAAGCTTTAATTCAGTTGATTTACTAAAGCAATTAGCTAATAAATAAAGGAGAAGGTTTGACATTCAATAATGTTCAAAACCCCCAAGAAATACACCCTAATTACTTTCAATTTGACACCTTGCCCACAGTCAAATTTCGCTCACCAACTGTGCTTGATGGCTATGCTGTTACGGCCCTAATAAAAAATTCACCCCCTTTAGACAACAACTCAGCCTATTGCAATTTATTGCAGTGCACGCATTTTGCCCAAACTTGTGTGATTGCTGAGTCTGGCGATAGTCTTTTAGGATGGCTGTCAGCACATATCCCGCCCAATCAGTCAGACCATGCTTTTGTTTGGCAACTTGCGGTTCACCCAGAAGCGAGAGGACAAGGATTAGCAAAACATTTATTGACCGCATTGTTTAATCGTCAAGCCTTAGCCAATGTGCGCTATCTCATCACAACCATCACACAAGACAATCAAGCATCGTGGTCGGTGTTTGAGCGGTTCGCAATATCACATCAATTAAATTTAGATAAAACGCCATATTTTGAAAAAGAAACACATTTTCAAGGGCGGCATGAAACAGAGTTTTTAGCCAAAATAGGGCCATTCGATATTCAAAAAATCTTAAGCAATCAAGGAGTTTAATATGACAAAAATCCCTAATCCGAGTCAAAATAATCAAACCAATACCGCTATTTTCGAGCGCAGAGAATCTAAGGTTAGGAGTTATGCCCGCGCCATGCCTAGAAAGTTTATCAAAGCACAGGGCGTTTGGATGCACGATAGTAATGATGGGCATTATCTCGACTTTTTAGCAGGTTGTGCTTCTTTGAATTACGGGCATAACCATCCAGTGATGAAACAAGCTTTGTTAGACTATATTGAAAAAGATGGTATTGCTCAAGGCTTAGACTTATACACAGAAGCAAAAGCAGATTTCCTGAATGCATTTGAGTCTATTATTTTAAAACCAAGAAATTTAGATTATCGCGTTATGTTTACAGGACCTACTGGAACGAATGCGGTAGAAGCGGCGATTAAATTAGCGCGTAAAGTCACGAAACGTGAGTTAATTGTTTCGTTTACCAATGGCTATCATGGTATGACGCTTGGTGCACTAGCCTGCACAGGCAATGCGACAAAGCGAAATGGTGCAGGTGTGCCACTCAATCATGTCGTGCATGAGCCGTTTGATGGCTACTTTGGCGCCGATGTTGATACCGCAGATATGTTGGAAAAACGCCTATCAGACCCGTCTAGTGGGTTAGATAAACCGGCTGCTATTTTACTAGAAACAGTGCAGGGCGAAGGCGGCTTAAATGCAGCTTCTACTGAATGGTTACTTAAAATTGCTGAAATAGCAAAACGTCATGGCGCGTTATTGATAGTCGATGATATACAAGCAGGCTGTGGTCGTACCAATGGCTTCTTTAGCTTTGATGGCATGGGATTCACACCTGATATTGTGACGATGTCAAAATCATTATCAGGCATGGGTTTACCTTTCGCCGTAACCCTATTTAAACCGAGTTTAGATATTTGGTCACCAGGCGAGCATAACGGTACTTTCCGTGGCAATAATCATGCTTTTGTGACTGCAACAGCAACATTGAAACACTTTTGGTCGGATGATCAATTTCAGATTGAAGTGCATCAACGCGGCGCGTATCTATCTGCACGCCTAGAGAAAATAGCAGACCAATATGGATTTAGTACCCGTGGTAAAGGCATGATGCGTGGGATTGATGTTGGATCTGGTGTTATTGCATCAGAGATAACTGCCAATGCTTTTGATAAAGGGCTGATTATTGAAACGAGTGGTGCTTTTGATGAGGTGATTAAAGTATTAGCACCTTTAACAATTACTGAGTCTGAAATGGCAAAAGGTCTTGATATTTTGGAGCAGTGTATTCGAAATGCTTGTTCTGAAGACGTTGGTGCTGCGGCATAGGAGATAACCAATGATTGTACGTGATCTAAAAGACATTCGTTGCTCCGAGCATAATGTGAAATCAGAAGGTTGGGAGAGCGCGCGCATGTTGTTGAAGCAAGATGGCATGGGATTTTCATTCCATATCACAACCTTATACGCAGGTGCAGAAATTAAGTTGCAATACCTAAACCACTTAGAATCAGTTTTTATTATGCAAGGTGAGGGCACAATTGAACACTTAGCCAATGGACAGATACATGATTTGCTCCCCGGCGTGCTGTATGCACTTGATGCGCACGACCAGCATATTCTGAGAATTAAGCAGACCATTATCTGTGCTTGTGTGTTTAATCCACCAGTATCTGGTCAAGAAGTCCATGATGAGCATGGTTCATATGCAGCGGATATTGATGAATAACTGATGGCTAAGGTTAAGATTAGGATGCTGGCGCATTGAATACGGCAACAGTCATTAGCTTCGTCATATTGCTCGGACTATTTTTTTCGATTGGTCTCGCTTCAGCAGTCAAAAGTAAAGGAACAGGAAAAGATTATTACTTAGCCGACCAATCAGTAAGCCCGCTGTTTAGTGGGCTTTCTGCGGTAGCAACCAATAATAGTGGCTATATGTTTATTGGTGTTATTGGCTACACTTATGCGGTAGGCTTGTCATCTATCTGGTTGATGATCGGCTGGATTGCAGGCGACTTTTTAGCTTCTCTTTTTATTCATCAGAAATTACATATCGCAACCGCTAAAACAGGTGAAGCTTCATACTCTGGTGTGTTAGCTACTTGGTCTGGCGGCAATATGTTGGTTTGGCGCCGAGTAGCAGCTGTCTTAACCTTGGTTTTTTTAGGCGCTTATGCGGCGGCGCAAATTTCAGCGGGTAGCAAGGCGTTAGCAGGCGTATTGGGCTGGAATAGAACTGTTGGTGCATCGCTAATGGCGGTGATGGTGCTGTCTTATAGTGTGGCAGGCGGCATTCGTGCATCAATTTGGACCGATGTTGCACAAAGCGTCGTTATGCTAGTAGCGATGATTATATTGGTTTTTTTTGCCTTAGCGTCCCTTGGGGGTGTTGGCAATGTGATGCAGGCCTGGCAAGCAATTCCAGGCTATTTTGATTTAGCGCCACCAGGGCTGGCGCTTCCTGGATTGATGGGCATAGTATTGTTTTTAGTCGGCTGGTTAGTAGCGGGTCTCAGTGTGATTGGTCAACCGCATATCATGGTGCGTTTTATGGCGCTTAAGGACGCGACCAGCATCAAGTCTGCGCGTATTTATTATTACACTTTTTTCATCATCTTTTATACCTTAGCAACGGTTGCTGGCATGCTCGCGCGCTTGTATTTGCCTGAGTTAAATAGCTTAGATCCGGAGATGGCGTTGCCTATGATGGCAGTGCAATTACTACCGCCAGTGTTAGTTGGTGTGGTATTGGCGGGTATATTTGCAGCTACCATGTCGACAGCTGACTCATTGGTGCTGAGTTGCTCCTCAGCCATTACAAACGATTTATTGCCTAATCGAGCAAAGAGCCAAATGCTGATTAAGCTAGTCACGGCTGCCGTAACCGTATTGGCGTTGTTGATTTCGTTGTATGCGAGTACCAGTGTGTTTGATTTAGTTATTATGTCGTGGTCAGTGATGGCAGTCGCTTTTGGCCCAATCTTAATATTATTAGCCATTAATCGAGTGATGTCGGAAAAAGTCGCCATTATTGTAATGGCGATAGGCATCTTAGTGGCGTTGTTATGGCGTTATGCTCACTTACATCATATGGTCTACGAAGGTTTGCCTGCTATGTTTCTGGCATTATTGTTAGGCTACCTACTTTCAAAAAGAGCAAAACAAGCATATTAAGCGATGGCGCATAACAATAAAAAAGCCAAATCAAACAAGATTTGGCTTTTTATATTCGCGCGTAAACAATTAGTTGCCTTTTAACATTTCTTGCTCAATCAGCACACTGTCTTGATGATTCATCAACCATACTTGTCCATCTTGAATATTGCATTGCAACTGCATCGTGCGCTCTGATAATTTAGCGATAGCTTGCGTGCAGTTTTGCGATAAGTTAATAATAGTGAGGTTTTTTGAACGTGAAAACTGTTTAGCATTTTGTTCAAACCATAAGTTTGCAGCATTGCCACCATAGCAATACACGACAACGCGACTTGCTCTGCCACAAGCCTTACGAATGAGTTTTTCATCAGGCAAGCCGACATCAATCCAACACTCAATTGCGCCCGTTAAATCTTTTTGCCATAAGTCAGCAGACTCATCATCAGTCATGCCTTCGCCAAACGTTAAATATGCACTGGCATTTAGCGCAAAACTCAACAAACGCACCATCATGCGTTCGTCTGTTTCGGAAGGCTGACGCGATATGGTTAAATGATGCTCCGCATAATAATGCCTATCCATATCTGCAATTTGCAGACTAGCTTTAAACACGGTAGCCTTAATTGCCAAGTTTATTCTACGCCTTGGCTAGCGAGGTAATCTTCATAGTTACCACTAAAATCAACAATACCATCCGCTTTAATTTCAATAATGCGGGTGGCGATAGAGCTCACAAATTCGCGGTCATGGCTAACAAAAAATAGTGTGCCGTTGTATTTATCTAATGCTGTGTTTAGTGCTTCAATCGATTCCATGTCCATATGGTTGGTTGGTTCATCCATTAATAAAACGTTGGTGCGCTCTAACATTAGTCTTCCGTAGAGCAACCGACCTTTTTCACCACCTGATAACACTTTTACTGATTTCTTAGTGGCTTCGCTACCAAACAATAAACGGCCTAACATACTGCGAACAACATTGTCATCATCACCCGTTTTACGCCATTGCGACATCCATTCAAATAGGTCTTCACCTTTTTTGAATTCATATTCATGGTCTTGCGCAAAATAACCAATGTTGGCTTTTTCTGCCCATTTCACTGAGCCATGTTTAGGACTTAAATCATTGGCTAAGCAACGCAAAAAGCTTGTTTTACCAACGCCATTTTCACCGATGATGGCCACTTTTTCACCTGCTTCAAAAATGACTTCAAAGCCTTTGAATAAATCTTTATCATCAAAACCATGCCCAAGTTTTTTGAGCTCTACTGCATTACGATGTAGTTTTTCTCTATCATCATATTCAAAGCGAATAAACGGATATTGGCGGCTTGAAGGTTTAAATTCTTCCACTTTAATTTTATCAATTTGCTTGGCACGGCTAGTGGCTTGTTTTGCTTTCGATGCATTAGCAGAGAAACGACGCACAAAGTCTTGTAAGTCAGCAATTTGCTGTTTAGCTTTAGCATTGTCTTTGGCTTGTTGATTGCGCGCCGCAATACTAGCCTCCATATAATCATCATAGTTACCAGGGTAACTGGTGATTTTGCCGTAATCCATATCACAAGTATGGGTACATACTTGATTTAAAAAGTGACGATCATGCGAAATAATGACCATAGTACAGTCGCGATAATTCAACACATCTTCTAACCAACGAATGGTATTAATATCCAAGTTATTGGTTGGCTCATCGAGTAATAATACGTCTGGATTAGCAAATAAAGCTTGCACCAATAACACACGTAACTTCCAGCCTGGCGCCACTTCGCTCATTGGCCCATTGTGTTGCTCAATTGGGATGCCAACCCCTAATAATAATTCACCTGCGCGCGCTTCAGCAGTGTAACCATCAAACTCAGCAAACACACCTTCTAGCTCAGCCGCTTTCATGTAATCATCTTCAGTGGCTTCTAAGTTGGCGTAAATCGCATCGCGCTCAGTCATCGCTGCCCACATTTGCTCGTGACCCATCATTACCACATCTAAAACACGCCTGTCTTCGTAGGCGAATTGATCTTGGCGTAAAAATGCCATGCGTTCATTGGAGTCTAATGAAATATTGCCGCTAGATGGCTCTAGTTCACCGGCTAGAATTTTCATAAATGTGGATTTTCCACAACCATTGGCGCCAATAAGTCCATAGCGATTGCCATCGCCAAATTTAACGGAAACGTCTTCAAACAGTGGCTTAGAGCCAAATTGCATAGTGATATTATTTGCGGTTAACATAAACTCTCTAAATAGATTAATTCTAAAAAATGGTTAAATGACAATACTTTACTTAAACTGATTATGGATAACAACTTCATCCATATGCAGTTGACCAGCGCGCGCACGAGCTGGCTCTAATGCTTTACCAACGACCACAAACATCGTTGGCGCATGGTCTGCAGGCAAATTGAGTAATTTTCCAACTGCATCAAAATCAAAGCCATCCATCGGGCAAGTGTCATAGCCCATTTCTTTTGCGCTTAACATAATCGTCATTGCGGCCATCCCGCAAGAGCGCATGGCTTCATCACGTTGTACAAGCTCATTACCTTCATAATAGTTAGTAATAGCAGGCACCATAAAGTCTTGCACTGGCTGCGGCGCATTCGCCCAATAACGCTGCGGTTGTTTTGCCCATGCTTTTAAATCAGCAGTGAGCACAATCAACAATGAAGCCTCTTCTACTTGTGCTTGATTCCAGCTCACGGCACGTATCTGTTGACGTAACACAGAGTCAGTCACAACAACAAAACGCCAATGTTGAATGTTGAAAGCCGTTGGCGATAACATAGCAAGTGACATCAGTTTTGCAATTTCTTGCTCGGTCATTTTGTGATGCGGATCATAAGCTTTAATAGAGCGACGTTCGGTAATGGCTTCAGTAACATTCATCTAATCGATTCCTAATAGTTAATTTCAATAATTTCTAATTCTAATATGCCAGCGGGGCGCTTCCACCGCACAATGTCGCCTACTTTTCGACCAATTAGCGCTTCCGCAATCGGTGAAACATAACTGACTTTTTGTTGCGCAATATCAGCTTCATCTTCACCAACAAGATGAAATTGTAGCCGTTCACCTGCTTCATCTTCTACTTTTACCCTTGCGCCAAACAATACCGTGCTTTTATCTTGATTGGTAACCGCTACTAAAATAGCATCCTTGAGCCGCATAGACAAATAACGTAGATCACGATCAATCACAGCCAGCCGTTGTTTAGCTGTTTCATTGTCTTTATCACCAACTAAACTAGCCCGCTCTTTATCGAGTAAGTTAGCTGCCGCTTCTAGCTGCTGCAATCCTGTTGCTGTTACGTAATTCGGATGTGAACTAACAGGGCGTTCTGGTAAATCCGTCCCTGCGTGTTCTAAATCATCCTCTTTAACAAAACCGCGGCTCATTTCAGGTTTTTTATTTCCACTCAGTAAATTTTTTAATTATTTTCATTTATATTCAATCACTTATAAAAATTGTGTAACTTTAGTGCAACTGCAAAATCACTAAACATCTGATTTTATTGAATTTTATATATAATATTCAAAGCTTTCAATGTTTCTTGGTTACACGATGCGTAACAATAAGCTGAAAATCGTAAAGCTTTAAATTATCTCATTTTTAAGCACATTCGTCTTGTACTTAGATAACAAAAGAGCCACATCTAGTGGCTCTTGATGTGTATTGTTTTCGAATCAATTAAGAATCAACATCATCAGTGATTTCTTTCTCAGCAGGTTGTTGAGCTGGAATTCGGTCATCAATATAGCCTTTATCGCCAGGAAGCATTCCAAAGCCACCTGTAATGCCCAATCTAGCTCTTAGCTTATCAAGTTGCTCTTGAACTACTTCGGTAATCCCCCACATAAAAGTAGCATTTAGAAGTAGAATTTTCTTAATTAGATTTAAATGAATTTTTACATGAAGCTATCAAGATTTACCGAGAGTCAGATCATCAACATATTGAAACAGGCAGAAGCCGGTTCGCCAGTACCTGATTTGTGCCGTGAGCATGGAATGAGCTCCGCCACATTTTGTAAATGGCGTGCTAAATACGGTGGCATGGATGCGTCCATGGTGTCTCGCATGAAAGAGCTCGAAGAT
>Ga0105052_10000600_pt1 | contig 50044 bp, 35 predicted proteins | sample FRY03_FD_78094 | JGI IMG/M metagenome (GOLD analysis project Ga0105052, IMG submission 78094) | Freshwater microbial communities from Lake Fryxell liftoff mats and glacier meltwater in Antarctica - FRY-03 | ecosystem: Environmental > Aquatic > Freshwater > Ice > Glacier meltwater ... | reverse complement strand
CACGATTGGCGTTTCCGTTATCGCCACTGAGGGTAAGAACGGAAGAACCCGGCCCAGTGATGGAGAGGGTTCCTGTTGTTGCAGTAGTAACGATGTTTGGCAACGCAGAATTAAGCGTAATGGTGCCCGTAACATTTGAAAAAACGATGTCATCATTGCTTGAAGCTGTATTGGCGTCAATGATTGCTTGGCGCAAAGAACCCGCGCCAGAATCTAAATTATTTACAACCGAGAAAGTTGTAGGGGTAAGCCTTTCTTCAAGGCGAAGAAGTTCGATGATAGGCCGTGGTGAGGAGGATCGTCTTTTAAGGTACAAGGCTTCAAAGTCTAAAAAAGATTTAAACCACTTAGAAAGTCTAGAGTTGTTCATTAACAAAATCCTTTAAAGTTAGATAGCAAAGCAACTAACTATTAAATTTAAGCACAAACAAATGTATCACAAAATGCGACATTAAAAAACAAAAAACCTTGTGTATCTAAAGAATCGACATAATTGAGATCTCGTGCGATATTTCTTTTGATAACTACGCTATAAAATCCAAAAAGATCGTTAAAAATAAAAAAGTTTGGCAAAAGTTAAAAATAGTAAGTAAAGCTAAATAATTTTAGAAGGTTCAACATTAAGATTTGATGAAGTTTATGGGGAAATTTGGGCATGAAGAAACAGAAGGTTGAAATTTATGTATTCATTTGTACACTATTTTAATGTTAAAGCCAAGGAAAGTTTAAAAAATCCTTTTTTCGTTCCTAAAAAGTTATGGCCAAAATTCTTAAAAGCCCCAAAATCGGCTTAACTATTTTGGCCTAACCCCATACTTCGCTTGTAATGTTTTAAATTCCGCAACCTTCTTTAACGGGTCAAACGAGTCATCTGCAGAGATGGCTTGGGCCCAGATGTTAGGCCGTTGATTTTCGGGGAACATTGCAAGGGCTTGCAGAATAAGGCTAAGGGCCTTTTTCTGTAATGTTTCCACCTGTCCTTTTATAATGGGATTATTTTCGGTTTCTGGATCTAACTTTCCACTCAAAATCGAATAAACAACAGCTGAGTTTACTAAAGTTTGGAAATTAGGTTTTGGGTTTTTGCTTAATGCGGCATCTGCATCTTCAAGTGCGCCTTTGATATCGTTTTGAGTGGCCCGTAAATAACCTCGCATAGTAAGTGCTTCAATGATTTGGGCAGGTTCTGCATCCTTGGCCGCTAGCACCATAGTAAAGTCATCTTGTGCAAGATTCTTCCAAGCACTGACTAAAAGCATAGCTCTACGAATGCGTGTTTGGGTATCCTCAGGAATTAAAGCAGCACTTCTGCTTAAATCGGATAAAGCAGGTCCTAAAAGGTTCATAGCTCGCTGGCAGATGCCGCGTCCTTTATAAGCACTAGGGTCGAGGGGTGCATCTTTTTTTGGGTCGTGCTTGGCAAAGTAATCATCAAAGGCAGCTTTACTTTCAGGAAAGCGGTCAAGTTCGAGCAAGATTTTTGCTTTCACCAAGTAGGAAAGGCTGTTGGAAGGATTAAGATTAACAGCTAAGTCGCAAAGAGGCAGAGCCTTTTCGAAATTTCTGGAAGCATAAAAGAGTTCTGAAACGATGAGGTAATCCTCGACTTTATCTTGATTACGAAGCCTAAGGTTACCTGCTTGAATGAAATCTTCCTGGGCTTTAAGAATTTCTTTGGGTTGGAGGTCGAGGTAGGAAAGTCCGCGCCAATGAAAGGAATCCCCATCGAAGGGATTGGATTTAATATTTTTGGTGAATAGTTCAATAGCATCGATATTTTTTCCGTTTTTGCGGTAGCAAAGTGCGAGGTTATTAATGCCACGAGAATCGGTTGGGTTAATGCTAATAGCTTCTTCGAAGCATTTTTGAGCATCAGGAATATTACCCATTTCAAAGTAGAGGATGCCTCGGTTGATAGAGGTAAAATATTTAGGGATGCCAAATTTTTCAGCTTTATTGAAGTCATCGAGAGCTTCTTTGAAGTCGAGATCTGAGGTGGAATTTTTACCAAGCATTAACTTCCCATCAACAATACCCCGAACCAAGTAGGCAGCGCCAAGGTTGGGCCTAACCGCCAGGCAAGAGGTAATGGCTGCTCGTGCGGGTGCCCATTGATCTAAACGGGCATGGCAAACAGCGGTGAAGAAGTTAGCCCAGAACAAATCGGGGTCGGTACGCAGTGCTTTTTCGAAGAAATTTTGAGCGGTAACATATTGATTTCGATTGAATTCTGTTAGGCCAAGGAAGAAAAATTCAACTGCCCGTTCTGGTTGAATAGACTTAGATTTTTCTAAATCAGCTTGAGCTTCTGAAACTTGCCCAAGTTGTTGATGCAGGGAAGCCTTGATGAGGTAGAAAATATGGCTAGCTTTGGTAAAGCCAAGAGTTTTTTCGAGAATAATAAGTGATTCTTCAGTACGGGCTTTTAGTTCTTCGGGGGTAACATCGGGCAAAGTCATAGAGTTTCTGCGGGCGATGATAAGAGAAAGTTCGAGCGCTTCTTCGGTCAGGAGTTTTTTTTCCTGAATAGAAAGGTGGTCGGGAAGTTTGAGTTCAAAGGTTTTATCTTCTTTGTAATTTATCTTTAAAAGGGCAAGGGCCTTTGAGGCTTCCTCTAATGACTTTTCTCGGCCAATTTTACGATCTCCCAAAACATCGGAAGATTGAAACAAAGCTTCATCATAATGCTTTGCGAAACTAGCAACATCAGCAACCGCTTTAATCCTAGCGTCGGTTTTTAGAAGGAGTTCCTTGGCGGGTGTAGTTATTTCACTAAGGCTGGGTTCTTTCTCAATCTTGGCTATTATGGAGGTAAGTTCATCTTTTGCTTGCTCGAATTTTTGTTCATCGAAAAGGGTTTTGGCAGCTAAGAGAGCAGGCTGTGCGGAATTTCGAAGGCTTTCGATGCGTTCCAATTCGGCTTTGGTTTGTGCATCTAATTCATCGCGGTTTTTCATCGCTAGGGTGTGGTTTTTATCTGCACGAATCTTTTCGTTGTTTATCCAAATGGAAAATACCACACTGCCTAGGAGCATGGTAACTGCGCCTACCGCAGAAACTGCAATCAGTGCTGCTTTTGCTTGATTGCGTTTGGCCCACTTGAACGCTTTAGTGACCAGAGTAACCGGCTTGGCTAAAATCGGCTCGCCTTTAATAAAGCGTTCGATATCATCCGCAAGCTCATCAGCGGTGGGGTACCTCTTTGCCATATCTTTTTCAAGACATTTAAGGCAGATGGTTTCTAGGTCGTGAGGAATGTTAGGAACTAAAGCAGAAGGGGCAACGGGTTCTCGGGTGCGAACATGTTCGAGTGTTTCTAAAAGAGTAGCCCCACGGAAAGGGGGCCTTCCTGTAAGAAATTCGTAAAACATAGCGCCTAAGGAATAGATATCAGCAAGAGGGCCAATAACATCGGTTTCCCCACCCGCTTGTTCTGGGGGCATGTAGCTAGGTGTACCCATAATAGAACCGGCGCGAGTTTTGCCATCATCTGCATCCATTTTTTTTGCAAGGCCGAAGTCAGCGATTTTGCCTACACCGTCTTTAGTAATAAGCACATTAGCAGGTTTAAGATCGCGGTGGATGATTTGTTTGCTATGGGCATAAGCCATCCCACGAGATAATTGCAGCATCATCTGTGCGCACCAATTTCCTGGTTGGGGTTCGCTTTTAAGTTTGGTATCAAGGGGCCCGCCATCGACAAATTCTAAAGAAAAGAAAGGTGCGCCGTTAAATTCACTAACTTCATAAACTTGTACGATGTTAGGGTGCGTCATCGAACCAACAGCCCGAGCTTCGAGTTCAAACCTAGCAACATCTTCGGGGTTGACATTAGCGCCGCCCAGAATCATTTTAAGTGCGACCATACGGCCTAAGCCTCGTTGCTTAGCACGGTAAACAACGCCCATACCGCCTCGTCCAAGTTCTCCAAGAATATCGTAGCCAGGAATATTAGGGAAATTTTTACCACCCGCATTGGGCTTAATACTTCCTACATTAGCAGCGGTTTTACCAGCGCTATTTCCACGACTAGGAGCTGCAGTTGCATTTGGGTCGTAATCGGAGTCTCCTGAAGGGGGCATCGTAGCAGAGTTGGGGTCGTATGAAGAACCGCCTGAAGGAGGCATCGTAGCGGAGTTGGGGTCGTATGAAGAACCACCGGAAGGAGGCATCGTAGCGGAGTTGGGGTCATAAGCGGCAGGTGCACTACCCGATAAAGGCATCGTAGCGGAGTTGGGGTCATAAGCGGCAGGTGCACTACCCGATAAAGGCATCGTGGTGGAGTTAAGATCATTAGTGGCGGGAACATAAAGATTTATAGTGGAATCGGGGGATGGCTTTCGTGGGGCGGAAGTCCCTAAGGTTACATCGTGCTCGGTATCTGTAGTGGCTTTGTGTAATGGCGCAAGAGTTTCTAAACCGAAGTCAGATGCTATTTTTGCCAATGCATTTTTATGCTCGGGGGAAATTGAATTATCTGAACCCGAAGAAGGTGGCATCGTTGCCATCGAAGGGTCGAAGGCAGAAACTTCTGGTTTGCCTTCGTTGGAGTCGGGTCCAAGAGTTTTACCGTTATCGGAATGAGCAGCCATAATATTTCCAGTGGAAGAAAAGTTTAAAATTATTTAGTTAAACGGCCTACAACCAAGTGCCTAACATTCATTTCGTAGTATTTGGAGTTAGATTGGACGCTCCAAGTATGACCAATAACAAGGCCATTAGCATTAGAAAATAATCTGTAAATGCCTTTGCCTAGGCCATCGTGGTATTTGCCTGAATCAAGCTTACGGGAGTCATCTAAACCGTGTCCCGATTGCGAACTATCGAGAATTTCTATTTCGTACTGAGTGGTATTTTTCACAATAGGTTCGGTAGCTTTTCTTTTGTTGGGTGCAGATAAAATAAGCATAATATGACCCGAGTTTTCTGAACCGGGGGGGTATTTAATCGCAATGATATCCCCCGCACGAAATTCCTCAACCGAGGTTATTTCTTTAAATCCACGCTGATGAATGATCGCATCGTGGTAATGTTTTGCAAGCGGGCGTTTGCTTCCAAGGTAAGTAAGGAAATCATTTTCTGAAAAAATTTGGCAGTGAAGTAATAAAGCATTCATTAGGCCACTGCAATCGGCGTGGCATACCGGGGGTTCATTGCCACCCCAACTAACCTGATTATCTTTGTGCTTGTAACTTGTGTTTGCAGGTTTCACCGATTTGAGTAAAACTTGCGATTCGGAAATCAGTTTGGCAAGATCTGGTTCTGCACCTTGGGCCAATGCAAAGAAGTTGGCAAACAAACAGAAGACAGCAGTTAAAATAAGACTTTGATATAAATTCAACCGCTCAATCATAAAATAAATCCTTTTGAATTAACTAAATTTTTGCATCTATGGAAAATAATAGCTTCCGAACAACATTTATCATAACCCAAAATTTAGCTGTTCAATCAACTTTTGTTACAATTTTAAGTGTCACTTTGAATCTAATAAAATAAAATGATTTTTAGGATAAGTGAGATTTGTCAAAAGAAAAGAGAAGCCATTATGATTTCAGAACACCCGATGTTTATCCCTGTTTCTATTGTTTTAGGGGTTAGCAGTTTTTTTTTGATCGTTCTGCTAGTGACTCGTAATTTTCCTCCCGTTAAACCCTCTGATATTGGTGAACTTTCCAAAATTGTTAATCAACAGTTAGGTTTAGCGCTTTGTGCTAATAAACCTAACTGCGTTTGCTCTCAAGATACTCGCACTTATCATTCGATAAAACCCTTAAAATCTCGAGGTAATGCAGTAGAAATATTAAGCAAAATTGAGGCTACACTTTTAACCTTTAAAAGCTGCAAAGTGATTACAAAAACTGACCTTTACCTTCACGCTGAGTTTCGAACCTTCTTTTTTGGATTTGTGGATGATGTCGAATTTTTTATCGATGAAAAACAAAATCAAATTCAGATTCGGTCTGCTTCAAGGCTAGGGCATAGCGACCTAGGTACCAATCGAATTCGGATGGAAATGATTCGCAAGAAGTTTGAGCCTTCAGATTCATAACGATTTTAATGCTTCTTTTCTATTTCTGCATAGAACGAGAAGGGAAGAACTTAAGTTTTGATTGGAATGAGAGAAGGTTTGAATGCACGGGTTTGATCCAAAAAAGTACGGCGCTACCATTTCCGATTTATTGCTACCTTCGAGGTTGGCACCCCTAGACGCAGGTAGGCCTAATGGTTCGGCTCGCGCAATGTTACAAGCACTTCCTGATGACCCAAACTTTTTGGGTAAGCCAATCAAAGATAGACCAATGGCAAGTGCTTGCATCAGCGGACTTTGGCTTTATCACGATTTTCTCGAAGAAGCTCACGCAATCAGCCAAGAAATTTCAAGCACTGCGGGTAGTTATTGGCATGCCATCTTACATAGGCGGGAGCCCGATTTTCCTAATAGCGGCTATTGGTTTCGTAGGGTCGGAAATTTTGCAACCTTTGATGAACTCAAACAAGCGGCCCTTTTGATCCTGGGTAATGATCCACCCGAATGGTCAGAATTTATGATAAAAAATACTAGGTGGGATCCCTTTGCTTTTATCGATTTAAGCGAACGGGCTTTAAGCGGGGTCGTTAGTGCCATTCCTCTTTGCCAAAAGATTGCCCAAAAAGAATGGGAACTACTTTTTGACTATTGTTACCGTGGTGCGGTGGGTTATGTCTAAAAATTAAGCAACGACCTAGGAAACTATTGAAATGCTTGACCCCGTAAAAATGTTGAAACCTAAAAGGAAAATCAAAGGGTATTCTGCTATTCTGCTGCCCTTTGAGGAAAATGGGAGAATTGACTGGGTTGGTTTTTCGAATCATATCATTCGTACTTTTGAAAATGGCCTTATTCCTGCAATTAATATGGATACGGGGTTTGGTAATTTTCTCGATGAAGCTACAAAAGAAGAAATTTTGCAACAGTCGCGCAAGGTATTAGGCAAAGGAGATTTTGTTGCGGGGGCTTTTGTATCTGATCAAGAAGGCGCCAGTTTTAACCTTGCTTCCTATGCTAAGGCTTGCGAACAAATCCAGCGTTATGGTGGGCTACCCGTAATCTTTCAATCGTTTGGCTTAACTTCTTTAGTTGGCGATGAGGTCGTGCAAGCCTATGAACAAATTGCGAGGTTTGCGCCTCGTTTTTTTGCTTTTGAACTAAGTCAACAATTCGCACCCTTTGGGAAAATATATGATCTAGAAATTTATAAGTCGCTGCTTAAGATTTCAGCTTGCCTAGGGGCCAAGCACTCGTCCCTAAACCGTACTTTGGAATGGCAGCGGATCTTGTTGCGTGACCAGGTTCGACCGGATTTTATGGTCTTTACCGGGAACGACCTAGCCATTGATATGGTGATGTATGGCAGCGACTATTTGCTTGGTTTAAGCACCTTTGCGCCAGATGCCTTTGCATTAAGAGATGCCTTTTGGGAAAAAGGGGATGTGCGATTTTATGAGTTGAATGATTTATTGCAGTACTTGGGTTTTTTGGCGTTTCGCCCTAGCGTTCCTGCCTATAAGCATAGTGCAGCACAGTTTCTTAAACTTCGAGGTTGGATTAAAACTAATAAAACCCATCCTAAGAGCCCAGAGCGACCCGAAAGTGATATAATTATTTTAAAAGATATTGCAGATAGAATAAATAATTATATGAAGGAAAATTTATGAGCACGATCACCCGAATCAATACGCTTAAATCTGATGAAGATTTTAGCGCCTATCTGAAATTGGTTGGGGCTGATATTCCTTTCGATGATGAATTAGACCCAGGACACCTTTCCATCTTGGGCAAACCTTTTAAGGTCGGCCAAATGACTGTTGGCAATCGCTTTGCAATTTTGCCTATGGAAGGTTGGGACGCAGAAACCGATGGCAGGCCAAACGATCTTGTGCGCAGGCGTTGGCGCAGGTTTGGCCAAAGCGGCGCCAAGTTAATCTGGGGTGGGGAAGCCGTTGCGGTTAGGCAGGATGGCCGAGCTAACCCCAATCAACTCATAATGAAACCAGAATATCTAAAAGATTTTTCCTCCCTTAGAGAAGAAATTTTAGCAGGGCATAATGATGCAAACCTTGATACATCCGATCTTTTAATCGGCTTGCAATTAACTCATTCTGGCAGGTTTGCACGCCCTAACGATAAAAAGAAACTCGAACCCCGTATTCTTTACAGGCACCCAGTTGTTGAAAAAAGATACCCTATCGAGGGGGATCAACTTATTTTTTCTGATGATGAATTATCTCGGTTGATTGATGATTTTATTAATGCAGCAAAGCTTGCATCGCAGGCAGGGTTCGATTTTGTTGATGTTAAACATTGCCACGGTTATTTAGGCCACGAATTTCTGAGCGCTGTAACTCGCAAGGGAAAGTACGGTGGAAGTTTTGAAAACCGCACCCGTTTCCTTAGGGAAGTTGCCTCTGGTATTAATGCAGTTGCGCCTAATTTAGCAATTGGCGTTAGGCTTAGTGCGTTTGATACGATTCCTTTTAAAATAGGCATCAATGGAATTGGCGAATGCGAAACTTGGAATGATGGCGATTATCCTTATGCCTTTGGCGGAGACGGCAGTATAAAAGGTGTAAAAATTGAAGAGCCCGTAGCTTTTTTAAAGCTTTGTTTGCAACTTGGAATTAATATGGTTTGCACTACCTTTGCAAGCCCCTATTACAACCCGCATATTCAGCGCCCTGCACTTTTTCCACCCTCGGATGGTTACCTTCCCCCAGAAGATCCGCTGGTTGGTGTTGCAAGGCACATCGCAATTAATAAAGCGTTAAAAGAAGCTGTGCCTGAAATGATTTTGGTTGGATCTGGTTTCTCGTATCTACAAGATTGGTTACCTAAAGTAGCGCAAGCTGTAGCGGGCTTGGGAATAGTTGATTCGATAGGTTTAGGCCGTATGGTATTAAGTTATCCAGATTTTCCTCTTGATGTGCTTTCAAGAAAGCCTTTAGATAGAAAGCGAATTTGCAGAACCTTCAGCGATTGCACCACAGGGCCACGAAACGGTTTGATCTCTGGGTGTTTCCCACTTGACCCGTTTTATAAGAATTCGGAAGCTGGGAAAATGTTGACCCTCATCAAAAAGAATAAGGAAAAATAGCTATGTTAAATCGTAGATTAAATCGCAGATCTTTTGTTGGTTCGCTTGCTGGGTTGCCTGCTTTGTCCTTTACATCTTTGGGGGCAAATTTGTGGGCTCAGGGGTTCGCCAATAAGTTTGCGGTTTCAACTTGGTCGTTTCATAACTATTTCCCCAACACACGGTACGGGAAACCCGAATTTGAACTAGAAGAATGGAAGTTGGAAAAGGTAATGGAGCAAATCCAAGCGAAGATTGGAATTGCAAATTTCGAGCTTTCTAGCGCTCATCTTGCAAGTTTTGAGGATGGCTACCTTGCAAGTTTAAAAAACTTGGCACAGCAAAAAGGGTACACCTATGTGCATCTAAGCGACAATATGAAAGGGGTAAACCTTGCCCGTGCGGACTCTGCTAAAAGGGATGAAGATTTTAAACGATTTGTAGAGCTTTTAGAAGTTGCAAGAAAGTTAGGTGTTCCTTCGATGAGGGTGAATACAGGAACCCCTGAAAAATCTGATTGGGATCTTGGAATCACAATAGAGCAGTTTAAAAAGTTGGCCATTTTGGGTAAGGAAAAAGGTGTCGAAATTGTTGTTGAAAATCATTTTGGGATTTCAGCAGATCCGTTGAATGTAGAAAAAATAATCAAAGGGGTAGGGGCTAATATTAGTTCTTGCCCTGATTTTGGTTTGTTTAAGGCAGAGACTCGCTGGCCCGGCCTTGAGGTTATGTTTAAGTATGCACAGAGAATGTGTAGTGCGAAGTTTCATGGCTTTGATGAAGCGGGTAAGCCTAAAGATTTCGACCTCGAGCGTTGTTACAAGGTGATGAAGGATTGTAATTATAAGGGTTGGATTTCTTTTGAATACGAAGGCCCAAAAGAGCCTACCGCTATGTTGGTGAAGATGAAAGCGCTGGCCCAACAATGGCTTGCTTAATGGAAAGAATTTTGAGCTTATAGAAAATAATTTTAAAGCTCAGCAACATTGTTCGCTGAGTTTTCTTTTTTGAAATATTAAAATAGGGAAGAAGGTTGATTGTCTTTGATAGCAAAAAAGTCTTGAAACCTGCCATTATTAATAAGATAATTGCTATCTTTAAAATAGTTGTTATAAGGATAGGCTAACGAAAGGTTGTAAAGGAGATGGGGAGGAAAGAATATTTAAAATTTAGGAAGAAAATGCTTGCGGTGGAGAATAAAACAAATATAGTGGGGAACTGTGGAGCCAAGTGGAGCTTGGTGGGAAAAGGCAAGGATGCCTCTTTTACTGCAAAATTAGTAGTGAACTGAGTATACCTAGCTATGCTGCTTACTGGAACGCACGAACGCACCCTAGATGATAAAAAGCGTTTGGCGTTACCACGCAAGGTACGAGATATGATGCAGGATCCTGCGCTGGTTTTCATTACGCCAGGCCCTGATCAGTGTCTTTGGCTTTACACTCAGAATGAGTTAGAAGCCCTTGCTGAAAGAATGGATGCGGTGCCTGCTACCGATGGTGAGGGCAGGGTATTTCGCAGGTTGTATTTTGCTCAAACAGAATCGGTTGAAATAGATAAATCGGGTCGGTTACTTGTTCCCGAACGGTTGGCACAGTTTGCCAGCTTAGATAAAGAAGTGGTTCTGTTAGGCGTAAGAGATCATTTGGAATTGTGGGATATGAAACGCTGGAAAAAATACCTCACTGCAAATGCTCCGAGGTTTGATAGTGTGGCAGAAGGGGCGTTTCAGGGGAAATAAAAGTTATGCAAGTTTTGAATGGAATCAGTACCAGAGGAAGGATTTAAACCCATAGCAGTGGGTTGAATAGGCTTAAGGCGGACCTCCCAGCCTGCCTTATTAACCTAAAATCTTGTCCTCTGCACCAGTAGCCCTCCTAGCTCTTCCCAGCGCCTAGGAGGGCTTTTATTTTTTCTGCCTCTCGGTTAACATCCCGCCCCAAACCTGGTTTTATTACAGGTTTACTTTATAAAACAGGGATTTTGTGAACCGAGATTTTTACTATGCGTGATGATGAACCTATTCTTGCCAGCAAACACGCCAGCGTGCTACCCGGTGAAGTTCTTCATTGGCTAGACCCCAAACCGGGTCAAGTTATAGTTGATGCTACCTTGGGAGCGGGTGGCCACACGAGATTAATAGCAGAAAAAATTGGGCTCACGGGGAAAATGATTTCTCTCGATTGCGATCTAACCATGGTCGACCGAGCAAAAAAAAATCTCTCAGATATTACCCTTACCACCAATATAACTTTCTTCCACGCTTCTTTTGACCAACTCAGGCAAGTTCTTGACGAACTAAAAATTGATGCGGTGGATGGCATTCTTGCAGACCTTGGAATTTGCTCCGACCAACTTGATGACGCTGAAAGAGGCCTTAGCTTTATGCGCGATGGCCCACTTGATATGCGCCTAGATACAAGCCGGGGTATGCCAGTTTCAGCACTTGTAGCGCAACTCGATGAAAGAAGCTTGGCCGATTTGATTTATCAACTAGGCGAGGAAAGGCTAAGCAGGCGAATTGCCAAGGCAATTGTACTACGCAGAAAAGAATCGCCTATTCGCACCACTGCCGACCTTGCTGAATTGGTACGAAAATGTGTGCCCCGTTCTGGAAGGATTGACCCTGCTACACGAACTTTTCAAGCTTTTCGAATTGCAGTTAACTGCGAGATGGAATCCTTGGATGGTTTTTTAAAGTTGATCCCTTCTTGCCTAAAGCAGAATGGCAAAGCAGTAATCATAAGTTTTCATTCCTTGGAAGATCGCAAGGTTAAGGAAGCGTTTAAAGATAAAAGTAGGTTTGAAGCACTCACAAGAAAAGTGGTGCAGGCAGGTGAAGAAGAATCAGACCAAAACCCGAGGTCACGCAGTGCCAAGCTAAGGGCTGCGAAGAGGGTGTAGTTTTTTTTTAAAGTTGGCTTTGCTAGGGAAGGTGAAGCATGTTTAATTTAGCGACGATGGGATTAACTGGAATACTACTTGTTTGTGCATCTGGTTTGGTGCTTCATAAGAATGGTTTAAGCCATGCGGCTATGCCCATGCCCAAGCATAATCAAGCAAAAATAATCACCGCAATGATGTTACAAAAACAAGGGTATTTGCACTCATCTGGAATGATTCCCAAAAAAGTAAGTGAAAGTAAAACGCCTAATATCATAGTAGAAGAATCAAAAGAGCCCCCGGTGGTTCAGCAAGAAGGGATCAAGCTGGTGCAAATTCAGCCCGTGAAGGAAGAACCGATACTTCCTCTATTTCCCCCCGCACCAACCTTGGCACCTGCATTAATACCAACGCTTGAAGAAACAAAAAAAACTGTTATCGAAGATAAGAAATCTCCACCAGCACAGCTTCCAATTCAAATTCAAGACGAGGCAAAAACGACTTCACCCACCCCTTCTCAGGCAATCGATCTGCCTAGAGTTTTCGAAGCGATCTTAGGGGGGTTAAAATCAGCCAACATCAAGTTAGATAAGCCAAAAAATGGCACAATTACTTTAGGCTTTGGGGTTGGAACCCCTCCATTTATCAATGTCGAAGTTAATAACAAACTAAATGAATTAGGAACTACAAAGGGAATCAAAAAAGAAATTTCCAAGTTGTATCTGGTGAGGTTTGATTCTGAGAACTTTCAAGAGATTGCAAAAAAGACTCTGGGTAATGAAAAGCGATGGAATGAAATTGCCAAGCTTAACCCAACTCTTAAAGCCGATGCCCTGCTAGAAAAAGGTGTTGTCGTAAAGGTTCCCGTAGATGCAACTTTGCAAAGCGAAGAGCCCTATTCTGCGGTGCAGCCTTTGCCAGAAGCTAGGCCTAAACTTCCTGACCCAAAATTAAAAATCATTATTACTCTCACAGGCACTTACCCTTGTATTCTTAATGAAAAAAGATTGTTGTCGTTACCTCTCGAAGTTCAGGCCCAGTTAGGGAATTGCAATCAGGTATTAATGTCGCCCGGCCCCGACCCCTGTCTTTGGCTTACAAGCGCAGATCATTTAGAAAAGTTAAGTGACCGCTTAGAGCATTCGCCTGCAAATGAAAATGATATCCGCGTGTTTAGGAGATTGTTTTTTGGACAAATAGAAAAGTTGCAGGTTGTTGAGGGAAAAATCGTAATACCCGAAAGGCTAGCTCAATTCGGTTGCCTTGAAAAAGAGATAGCAATTATTGGGGTGGAAGATCATTTTGAAATATGGGATCTAGATCGGTGGCGTAAGTATACGCAGAAGATGAGTTCCAACGAGAAGAAATAAAAGAACCAAAACCATCAATTTTAACAGTTGTATGGAATGGAAGGGTTGAAAGTTCGGATTATAGCGTTGTTAAGGTCGGGGTCACGCAGGCCTTGACGAGTTTTATCAGACATAATTAAAGTGCAAGGTTGGTTCTGCCGACATTTGCCGCCTAACTTGTAAGGAGTTGGTAGTATGAATCGTGAAACAAAAGCCGGTCTGGTGGTTACAGCATCCTTCATAGGTTTGCTTTCCGCTGTGGTGATTAAAAAATATATGGAACCGGCTGCATTGCCTAAAGAAGGAAGTGCAGGAGTGGTTGTGGCATCTGCAGAAAAAAGCGTTAAGCCAGAAGGTCAGGTTACGCCCATAACTACTGCGGGAATGGATTTAGTTCCAGTGCCAAGAAATGAAATCAAGTTAACAACGGGAGAAGAAGTAAAAGGTTCTGGAGTAATTCCGCCTCTGCCTGGTGCACCTTTAATACCTGAAGCGCCTGTAAAAAATATAGAGGGTTCGGTACCTGTATTTGTGCCCCCAGCAAGTGGTGGGTCAGAAATACCACCATTACCAAATGCGCCCGTGCCAAGTGTTGGTGGCTTACCGCCATTACCAAGTGCCCCCGTGCCAAGTGTTGGTGGCCTACCGCCTTTACCAAGTGCACCAGAACCAAGTGTTGGTGGCTTACCGCCATTACCAAGTGCGCCCGTGCCAAGTGTTGGTGGCCTACCGCCATTACCAAGTGCGCCAGAACCAAGTGTTGGTGGCTTACCGCCATTACCAAGTGCCCCCGTACCAAGTGCCCCCGTGCCAAATGTTGGTGGGTTACCACCATTGGGGGGAAGTAGTATTCCAGTGGTGCCCTCTGCAGGAATAATAACAGCACCACCACCACCGCCAGCAGCGTCTGGATTTGGAAGTTCATCATCTCCGGTATTAAATACAACCTCCCCGATGCCGCCATTAAGAACCGGAAATGCGATTCCGTTTAATGCATCGGAAGGGCCGGCTCGTAGGACAGAATTTATTCCCGGTGAAGTGAATCGAGTAGCGCCTGTAAATACGATGCCGTTGGGAAACACAGTTCCGGTAAATGGTGCTGCAGGGGTGATAGCGCCCCAAAGGCCATTAGGTGCGAATGAAATCATATCGGTCCCGATAGAAAATGGGACAGCCCCGTTTACACCAAGTTCCGGTGCAGTTCTTACGATACCAACAAACGAAAGTAGGCCGATAATGCCGGTGCCCCCGCCAGGCACGGTGACCACAGCATCGAACCAGTTTTTAGCACCAGTAGCCCCAGTTGCATCGGTGTTAGCTTCACCACGGGTTGATACTTGGACAGAGCAATCGTATGTATGTAAGCCTGGGGAAACTTATACGAGTATCAGTCAGAAGATTTATGGAACGGCTGAGTATGCAAAGGCATTGCAGATGTGGAATGAAAATCATCCAAGGGCAAGAGTAGATGCTCCAAAGAGTGGTTTATTGCTTCCCGGTCAAGATATCTATTATCCACCCACTGCAGAACTTTCGCGCAGGTATGGCAACTTTATGCCTAAGATTACGCCTGCGAGTGCTACAGGGACGAATGCCCAGAATTCGATTCAGCCATTAGGTGCAATTCCGCCATTGGGAGGAATTCAGAGGGCGAATTAATCGGGTAGATTTAAGTTGAGAAAAAGTATCGTCTCTTAAGCATAAAACCTTAAGAGACGATTTTTTATAATTAGTTACCTGCTAAAATTCGAACCGACCCATTTAAACATTCGATTTTTCGAAGCTTACCACCTAGCTTAATTCCTTCTGACGCTAAAATAATTTCTGGCTCGATGACTATCCCTTGTTCATTTGTGGTAATTCCCGTTATATCGCTGGTCTGGTCTGAAATGAATTCGATCAGCATATTTTTGAACAATGCTGCGGGCATTCTTTGAATTTTAAAATCCTTGAAGTTTACTAAAATCTTGTCGCCGGCAAGTTGCAGATCGAGGATCACTTTAAACCCAACGGAAAACATCACCGCAAAGTACTTACCTTCTAAAGTAACTTCATTTTCTTGAAGCAGGACTTTAATTTCTTGAAGGTTGGTGCCCTTGGGTAGCCTAGAAGCAATCAATTCGTTTAAAGGTGCTTCATCGATGCGCAGAGAGAGGTTTTCGATTTCCATGTTATTTTTTTGGTCACTTTTGTAAAAAGTCGAATTTCTATAGGGTCATTATGGTAGAGAAGTGGGGCTTTGGGTAACGCTATTGCCTCGGATTTCAAGAAAAACTTCTTCAAATAGAATCTGGCTAGGATCGTGGATCACCCCTTTGAGTTCAAGTAGGTTTCTTTCTTTTAGCAATTCCTTGATGGGAAATTCGAATTGATCACAAGGGGAAACTTGAGAGAGTTCAGCGCCATTCCATAAAAGTGTAAATGAAAAAGTCGGTTTTTGAATCACAAGAAAAACACTTTCTTGCGAAGAAAGAGAAGTTGGCCTACCAAGTTTTCGTTGCAATAAAATAGAAGAGTTTGGGACCGAGAAGAAGCCAGAAAGATTGCAAGGTGGTTGAATGGTAATAGGTTTAGGAGTTTCAGATTGGGGCTGCAATTGCCCTTGGAATGTTAGTTGCCAGGGGCCCCTTAAGCGAATGCGGTGATGGTTCATTAATTCGTTCCAATTGGAAACTGGGCAAATGCGTATGGTTATCGTATTGTGTTATCTTAGGGAAATTGACAGAGTTTATAATCTTGAAATCAGGAGAATTAGATGGCAGTTCAAAAAAAGACAAAGCTGGGAATCCTTGGAGTTGCCAAGATAAATAACCGCGTGATTCCTTCGCTTTCTAACACCAAAAATACAGAGCTTTATGCGATTGCTAGCCGCTCACAGGAAAAAGCAAATCGGGCAGCAAAAGAAGCAAATATCCCCGTGGCATATGGCTCTTATGAAGCTATGTTAAAAGACCCTGCAATTGATATTATTTATAATCCCCTGCCTAATCATTTGCATGTGGAATGGACTAAAAAAGCAGCAGATCACGGCAAGCATATCATTTGTGAAAAGCCGCTTGCCCCCACTGCAAAAGAAGCAGAATTGCTCGTAGAGTATTGTGCGAAAAAAGGTGTGAAACTTATGGACGGGTTTATGTGGCCCCATCATCCTCGCACTCAAATGATGAAGGAAATGCTTAAAAATGGCCAGATCGGCGAGCTTTTGCGGGTCCATGGTGTTTTTACTTTCTTTATGGATGATTTGAACTGTAGTAATGTTAGGCTTTTTCCCGAAATGGGAGGAGGCGGCCTTCTCGATGTTGGGTGCTATCCTATTTATGGCATTCGCTGGGCGATGGAGCAAGAACCCGTTTCTGTTTTTGCCAAGGCCCAATATCACCGAGGTGTGGATGTGGCGATGACGGGAATATTAAACTTTGCAGATGGCAGGATGGCTAGCTTCGATTGCGGTTTTACGATGCCTGTTCGTATGGGATTTGAAATTGTTGGGAATAACGCAGTTATGGAAATTCCTAATATGTGGCTGCCAGAACAACATGCTGGGTTTCATATTCATCGTCAAGGTAATACCGAGCATTATTATGTTCCAGGCTATGATCAGATCGCCTTAATGCACGATAATTTTAGTCAGGCTATTTTAAATAAAAATTCGGATGGGTACCCCTGCCCGATGGAAGCGGTGAAAACTTTAAAAATATTGGATGCATTAGCAAAGTCTGCGCAAGAAGGTCGCGAAATTAAAGTCTAGGTTCAACCTTTTTATTGATGGTAATGCTTCTTAAGGCAAGGTAATCTATTAAAATCGTACCCGCCTTATGGAGGATTATTTACAATGCGTATCTATTCGTTAGTGGCTTTATCTGCTTTAATCTTATTCACTTCGGTTCAGGCTGAAAGCAACTGGACTCATTGGCGTGGCCCTGATTTTCAAGGCAACAGCGATGACATGCAAGTTCCACTTCAGTGGAACGAAAAGCAAAATATTCTTTGGAAATCTCCTTTGCCGGGAAATGGTAATTCCTCTCCCATTATTCATAACAACAAAATCTTTCTAACTTGTTCAAGTGAGGATGGGAAAGAAAGGTCGCTTGTTTGTATCGATGGTAAGTCAGGTAAAACTTTATGGCAAAAAACTGCTTCTAAAAGTGAACCGGGTGGCAAAACCCATCAATGGAACGGTTTTGCTTCTGCTTCTTGCACCACCGATGGCGAAAGGGTCTACGCCTTTTTTGGATCTCCTGGGTTATTCTGCTACAGCGTAACTGGAGAACTCCTTTGGAGCAAAAACTTCGGACTTTTCACCAGCGAGGCTGGTTGGGGCACCGCTGCTTCGCCTTTTCTTTTCGAAGATCTGGTAATCCAAAATTGTGATAACGATGGGACCAAAGCTCTGCCTCCCGGGGCTTCCAACGCTGCGTCCATGAACCTTGTTGCAATGGATAAAAAAACCGGAGAAGTGAAGTGGGAAACTAAACGCGACCTCGGCCGTGGCTTTAGTACTCCTACTTCTAAAAGTTGCTGCTGGCAGAATCGATCTGGTTCTTAATGGCCCTAACCGAGTTACAGGCTACGACCCTAAAACAGGTAAGCAATTATGGTTCTCGGACCGTACCGTTGCCAATGAATCCTCGAAGTTTGGTGAACCACTGCCTGTTTCCGATGGCCAACTTATCTTCATCCTTTCGGGGAGGCCGGGGCCTTGTCAGGCTTTAAGATTGCCCGGCGAGGGCGATATAAGCAAAAGCCATATCGCTTGGCAGGAAGAAAGAAAAAAACATCGCGATGTTTCTTCCCCCGCTCTGCTAAATAACATCCTCTACCAACCCGATAGCAAGGGTATGCTCTCTGCGATTAATTTGAACACGGGCAAGGAAATTTATGATGTGCGCTTAGGAAATGGAAAAAATAAAGCCCTTGGATCTCCTATTGTCGTCCGGGGCAAAATACTTTTCCTGATGGATGATGGTGAAACTGTTGTTGTCGAACCAGGGATGGATTTTAAAGTGCTTTATCGTAATACCCTTGGCAATGGCACCGCTCTTGATTTTGGCTCTTCTCCTGCTGTTTCCGATGGTAAAATCTTCATTCGCAGTCAGAAGTTTCTCTACTGCGTTGGGGAAAAATAACTATGTTCCCTATTGTTTTTCTTTGTCTACTTCCTTTTTTTATCGACCGACCTGCACCAAAACTCCATTACCCCAATAAACAAAATCTACTTGTTTATTTTGATGATAAGGGTAACCTTTTACCGGTTCGAACGCCTGCAGATTGGGCTATTCGAAAAAAGCATATTCTTGATGGAATGCAAGAGGCTATGGGCCCTCTGCCTACAAAAAAAGTACCACTCGATTTTAAATTACTTGAAGAAGTTCCTAAAGAAAAGTACCTTTTAAAAAAGATCAGCTTTGTTTCAGATGCAGGCGACCGAGTTCCTGCTTTTCTTTTAGTCCCTAATAAAATTGTAGGCAAAGTTCCTGCTATGCTTTGCCTACATCAAACCATTGGCATTGGTAAAGGAGAACCTGCAGGTCTAGGTGGTTCCCCAAATCTTCATTACGCACACGAACTTGCTAACCGTGGTTATATCGCCTTGGTTCCTGATTACCCCAGTTTCGGCGATTATAAATTCGATTTCAAACAAAGCAAATACCTTAGCGGCACTATGAAAGGTATCTGGAATCATATTTGCGCTATTGATCTTCTTTGCTCTTTGGAACAAGTAGATAAAGAAAAGATCGGTGTTATCGGGCATTCTTTAGGAGGCCATAACAGCCTTTTCGTTGCGGCGTTTGATGACCGTATCAAAGCCGTTATCACCAGTTGTGGTTTTACCAGCTTTCCTAAATACTATGGCGGAAATATTAAGGGATGGACCAGCGATCGCTATATGCCTAGGCTCTTAACTGCATACAAATTAAGGCTCGATATAATCCCATTTGATTTTCCTGAAATTTTGGGTGCCCTTGCCCCTAGGGCTGTTTTTATTAATGCCCCCGTTGAAGATGATAACTTCGAAGTTTCTGGGGTTAAAGATTGTGTAAATGCTTCAAGTAATGTTTTTAGATTGTTAAATGCAGAGGTTGGAGTTCGTGCCTACTATCCAGAATGCAAGCACGATTTTCCCCCAGAGATACGCAGAATTGCCTACGATTGGCTTGATAAAATCTTTGTAAAGTAATGCCCAAAACTTACTTCTGCGTTAGTTCTGTTACCAGACCTTCGGCATTATAAATCGATTTAAGGGCTTCGAGAATTCCGTGGGCGTGTACCGCAATATGTCTGGCTTGTTCATCTGTATAAACAAAGTTCCTTACCAACCCGTGGCGGTTACGATCAAAGTTTACACCAACTAATTCCCCTTCGCGGTTCAACACCGGGCTTCCTGAATTTCCACCTATCGTATCTGCGGTGCTGGCAAAATTTAACGGCATCGAAAGCTTTAACTTCTCTTTCTTTTCCAACCAGTTCTTGGGCAAATCAAATGGCGCTTTGCCTTGCATTAACGCATTCCTTTCATAAAGATTTTGATAGGTCGTTTGAAACGGAATTTCCATCTGATCTAAGCGGTAACCACTGACCAAACCAAAAGCAAGCCTAAGGGTGAAGGTAGCATCGGGTGCAATATTTTTCCCCATTGTTTTAAATCGAATCCGAGCTATCTCCGTGTACGACTGGCGTTCTGGTTCTTCCACTTCATCTTCGTGCTTCTTCCGTAGTTCTCTTGCTTTGGCATCGATATCGCGCGCAAGTCGAATCATCGCATCGGTAGAGGTGTGAACCGCCTGAGAACCCCCATCAACAAGTTTTCTTCGCTCTTCAGGTTTCAGAAGTTGTGAATTTTGAGTAAGAGAGGCGGCCCTAACCGCGGGGGGTTCATTTCCTAAGGCGATTTTTACAAGGGGATGGGTAGCACCTAAAGTTTCTGCCATAAACGAAAGCGATGCCGCAAGCTTTGCTTGTTCTAATATTGCATACACCGGAGCAGGGGAATATAGCTGGAATTTTAACGATTCTAAATTCGAGTCTCGGTATTCTCGCAGCCTTTTTCCACTTGCTAAAGGCAATTCATCTCCCATTCGCACGATATGACGAGCTGTTGTAAATAGTTCTGAAAAGAACGCATCTCCTCTTTCGATTAGCAAATATTCTTTTTCAAACGAAGCCAGATTTTTTTGAACAACGGCTATGCTCTTCCAAGGCGCATCTTTCATCGCTTCCATTTCAGCACTTTTAAGCAGGTTGCTTTCTTGTAAATTTTTAGTCTGAATAATCGCTGGATTTAATAAACCATTGTACTGTCCAGTGAACGCTTTTCTTGCGTTGGCAACTCGGTGCAAATCGGTAGTAGCAAGCGAGCCGTTATCAGGTGAACTTGCAGAAAATTGCATCAATGCAGCTTCATAGGTTCTTAGTCTAGCGAGGTTATAAGGCAAAAAATAATCGCGCCTGTGTATTAGCTTCGCTAAGGTTTCAAGCCTATTGGTTGTTCCGGGGTGGCCTGTAACAAATACGAGATCACCCGCAGCGGGCGCAGTTTTTGCAAACTTTAAATACTTGGCTGGCTTGGCTGGCACTCCTTTCTCATAAGCCCGAAATAAACAAAAATCAAGACTATGACGCGGAAATTCAAAGTTGTCTACATCTCCTCCAAATGCCGCTACCGCACTTTCAGGCGCCATTACCAGTTTTACTTCAGTGTATTTCTTGTATCGGTATAAATGATACATTCCTCCTTGATATAGCGTTACCACATCGCTTCGATATCCTGTTCGGTCTAACGATTCTTTTTCAATGGTTGCCATCGCTGATCTGCGAGCAGAGAAAGCATCAGCGGTAGTCATATCTGCATTCACTACGCTATTTACTTTTTCCGTAACATCTTCAATGCTCATAAGAACATTAAGTTCCAAATCTGGGCAGGGGAGTTCTTCTTCTTTGTTATTGGCCAGAAAACCATCCCGCAATAAATCGCGCTTAGGGGTACTAAGTTTTTGCAGAGAATCAGCCCCTATGTGATGATTGGTGATAATAAGGCCATCAGGGGAAACAAAACCACCCGAACCGCCATTATTAAAACGCACCGAGGAAAGGCAGGCATTTTCCAACCATTGATTCGTTAGGTTGAAGTTATGTTTTTTGCTTAAAAGCGTGGTTGGTGGGTCGTTAAAAAGCCACATTCCTTCATCAGAATATGCGTTCATTAATGGTAAAAACCCCAAAAGTAATGCGAACTGAAACTTGTAAATCATGGCAACAAACCTTCTTGTATTGAAGTTGAGGAAAATTTCCTATGCACATGAACCCCGATGCGTGATAGAGTAACATTTCCTTCACAAGCTTAAAGGAGAAACTATGGTTCGATTTTATTTAGTTGCTGGGTTTTTTCTGAGTCTGATACTTTCTGCAGGGGCTTTTCAAGCTCCTTCAGGCCAGAACTTTAAAGTTTTTATGCCATTTCTTATTCGAGAAAACAACGCACCTGTTTGGTTGGTGCAATTAAAAACTACGGATGAAAAACCAACCGGAGAAATTCTTGCCACGGCTAGTCAGATGCCAAAGGCTGTTATGGAAAACTTTTTGATAAAAGATGGTTCCATCAGTTTTGATATGAAATCTAAGCAAGGAAACTTCAAATTTGAAGGCATCTTACCTAAGGATAAAAAAGATAAAATCCAAGGTAATGTTACCATCCGAGATATCGTTACACCTGCGGTTTTAGAACCCACAACGATAACTTCACTTAACCCTTTTGAATTAAATCGAGAAATGTTAACCCGGGCAGATCAACCTGAATACGAGGTTGTGAAAGCGGTGTTAAACTTGCTTGCAGAAGCAGAAATTCGCAAAACTAAAATCGAAGAGGTTCGCTCTTGGGCAGATAAAGCTGTAAAAGCTTCTGAAAATTATGGAGCTAAGTGGAAGTCTCAGGTTGGACTCGAAATCGCTGAACTTCTTTCTTCCCAAAAAGATTATGCCCCCATCGCTTTGCAATACGCAAGGCAGGCAGAACGATCTCTGACAGAAAAAGATTCCGTTGCAACCAAATTAAAAGTATTTGAAATTTTAGCAGATGCACTTGATTCATCGGGCAAGCCTGATGAATCCAAGGAAATTCAAGCAAAAATCGAAAAAATCGATGTTGGTATTAAGCCAGAACTTTTTGAAGGAAGAAAATCAAAAAGCGATCGAGCAGTCCTTGTCGAACTTTTTACCGGAACCGAATGCCCACCTTGCGTTGCTGCTGATATGGCATTTGATGCGTTGTCGAAATCCTTCAAGCCTAGTGAAGTGGTGGTTTTACAATATCACCTCCATATTCCTGGCCCCGATCCTTTGACTAATCCTGATGCTGAAAATCGTGCTAAGTTTTATGGTAAACAAATTGAAGGCACCCCAGCGATATTCTTTAACGGTAAATCTGCTGCTGGTGGGGGAGGCCCACGCGATGCTGGCTCCGAAAAGTTTAAAGAATATAAAGATGTGGTCGAACCAATGTTGGAGAAAGCCGCAGGTGCAAGCCTAGGCCTAAGTGCAAAAAAAACTGGGAATGAAGTTACCATCTCCGCTGAGGTTAAGGAACTTTCTTTAACAGGAAATAATATTCGGTTAAATATCGTACTTGCTGAAAAAGAAGTTCGGTATCAAGGCGGAAATAAACAGAAAAAACATCATTATGTCGTGCGTTCGTTTCCTGCGGGGGTGGAAGGAATAGCAATGACAGAAAAAACATCAATCAAAGAAGCTAAAGTAGACCTTGAAGATTTGCGCAAGAAATGGGCTTCCTATCTTGACCAGATTGCCAAGGAAGAACCATTTACGGGTAAAGGTAGGCCATTAAATTTTACCGATTTAGTAGCTGTTGCTTTTATCCAAAATATGGCAACGGGGGAAATCCTTCAGGCTGCCCAAGTTCCTGTAAAATAGGTAAACTTATGCCTAAGCTCGAAGAATAGGTCTTGTGCTTTTTGCTCATCCTTGCCAAAATCCGCTCGCTTACTGGAAGAAGATTTCTTCCAGTAAACTTTGCGGATTTTTGTATGGAGTTCTGGTATGGGTTTGACCTTCTTGCGTTCCCTAATTATCGCTGCTATGTTTGCTGCTGTTGTGGTTCTTCCTTTATTACATCATCGGAATGTATGGAATCACGGCAGACGCCTACGCGTTGTAGAATCAGGAAAAATGTACCGTAGCGGACAACTCACGGTCGCAGGTTTCAAAGATGCCGTCGAACATTACAAGTTAAAGTCCATTGTTAATTTGCAAGATGACTACCCTGACCCAAATGTTTACAATTCATTCTGGGATCGATCTACCATAAGTGAAAAACAACTCTGTGATGAGCTTGGTGTTAAATACTTATTCATCAGCCCCGACTTACGGCCTCGTCCCGAGGTACCCCAAAAGCGGCCCCGAGCTGTCGAAGATTTTTTGAAAATTTGTGATGACCCATCCAACTATCCTATGGTGATTCATTGTAGGGCTGGTTTACATCGTACAGGCGTACTTGCTGCTATCTACCGTATGGAATACCAACGCTGGAGCATCGATGAATCGTTCCGAGAAATGAAAGATCACGGTTTTGGGGATACTGCCTGCACTAATGCAAACGACTATGTGATTCAATATGTCCTTAATTACAAACCAGGGATAAGAATTCCAGTTGTAGGGCTTAACAAAGAACCTCAGGTTGCGGGTGTGGTAGCCAAGTAGTTTTTTACATTCTAACCCAGCAAGGATGCCGGGGATTATGCTCAAGTTAATAGATCGACAACTGGTAATAGGATACTTTAAGGCATACTTCATTTGCCTTATAAGTTTACTTAGCCTTTATGTGGTGGTGGACTTATTTACTAATCTGGATGACTTCACCAGTAAGCAGCGAGGTTTCTCCTATGTACTCCGTGATATAGGGGTATATTACAGTATTAAAGTAACTCAAATTTTTGACCAACTATGTGAATACATTGTATTGCTATCTGCAATGTTTACCATTTCTTGGATGCAAAGGCAGAACGAAATGGTGCCCCTCCTTTCTGCTGGTATCTCCACCCGGAGAATTGTTGCTCCGGTATTATGCAGCGCTTTTGTTATGCTTGGCCTTGCGGTAATTAACCAAGAGTTAATTATACCCAAAGTTGGGCACCGTTTGTTGCACGACAAAGATGACCCCATCGGTGAAAAAGAAATTGGAGTTCGAGGTGCTTATGAGCCTAATGGCATACATATCGAAGGTGAGAAGGCGAGAAGAAAAGATCATATGGTATTGGATTTTCGTTGCACTATTCCTGAAACCGTTGCTGGTAATCTTTTACATCTTACTGCCAAACAGGCCGTTTTTTTCCCTTCTCCCTCTGGTGCAAAAGGCGGCAAGTGGGAACTCACCGGAACCAAACCTGCTGAGGTTGATGGCTTAGATAAAAATAATGGCATTCTTGAACAATTGGACACCGGTAGGTTTATTCTTTATGTTCGAGAAATTGACTTCGATCACATCACCCGTAATCCAAACTGGTTTAGGCTTGTTTCAACTACCAAAATCTATCAGGAATTACAAAAACCAGAAGCTAACCGGCTTGTTTCAGTTGCGGTGTTATTTCATATTCGCTTAACACGGCCAATCCTTGGTATGATTTTAGTTCTTCTTGGCCTTTCTGTAATACTAAGAGATCAGAATCGCAACATCGTCTTAAGCTCCGGATATTGCTTGATCCTTTGTGCGATATTTTTTGGTATCTGTTACGCCTGTAAAATCCTAGGCGATTCAGATATTCTCCCACCCGCACTTGCTGCGTGGGTGCCTATCGTAGGGTTTGGTCCACTTTGCTTGGTTATGTTTGATGCAGTCCACACCTAATCCTGTTTCAAAATGCGCGAGCTTAAAAATATGGTTTTTTGAGCCTATTGATACTGCTTTTTCTGTGCAACACTCTAACCGTCCTAATAAAAACTTACGCGCTTGGTGTGGCTTATTAGGGGGCGTAATCTGCCTCCTCTTGCAACGATTTCTCTTTATCCAAGATGAGCAATTTCGCTTTGTCCAGTTCCTAAACTTTATCGAACTCCCTGATTGCGCTTCTTTGTTTTCAAATTTCATTTCTACACAATTTGGCAAACTCTTAGTTTGGTCGTTTGGCTGCCTTCTTTGTTACCTCTTCATTCCCGCGCTTCTTATCAAACTGGTTTTAAGAGAAAAGTTATTTGATTATGGTTTGCGATTTTCTCGCTTCCAAGATTTAATTATTTTTGTTTTGCCTGGCCTTCTATTTATGATTCCCCTTGTTTACTTCGCCTCCACCTTAAAACATTTTCTTTTTGTTTATCCTTTTTATGATGCACCTTTGCACGACTTCCCTAATCAGCAGTTTTTTATCTGGGAAATAATGTACGCTTTGCAGTTCGTTGCCCTAGAGTTTTTCTTCCGAGGTTTTTTAGTGCATAGCTTGATAGGTGTAATGGGGCCTTGGGCTATCCCAGTTATGGTATTTCCTTATTGCATGATTCATTTTCAGAAGCCATTCCCCGAGGCCGCTGCTTCAATAATTGCAGGCTTGGCCTTAGGTTGGCTGGGAATAAAAGTTCGCTCGATTGTCCCCGGGGCTTTGCTACATATTGCAGTAGCTTGGGGTATGGATTTGACCGCATTATGGCGCAAAGGTTATTTTATCTAACAAGCGGACTTACTTAGAACTAGGCTTACTTAGAACTAGGCTTATTTAGAACTAGGCTTACTTAGAACTAGGCTTATTTAGAACTAGGCTTATTTAGATCGATGCAAAAAAGTTCTTTCTCATCTCGAAGGAAAACCTTACCTTCAGAAACCGCAGGATGTGCCCAAGTATGACCACACACTTTCGCCCTGCACAATTCCTTGTAACCGACTGCATTGGGTTCCATTAATACCAGCGAGCCGAAGTCTTCTAACATCAGTATTTTGTTGTCTGCTGTTCGGACCAAAGATGCGTGGTATTTCCCAACCTTTTTCTTAGTCCAAATAATTTTCCCCGTAGCTATTTCTACGCAATGCAAATCGGATGAAGGGGGTGGTAGCAATCCTCCTGTCACCAAATAAACATAATCTTTTCCAACAACTACGGGTGTTGCAAAGTAACAATTCAATGAACTGTTTTTCCAAGTTTGTTTGTATGTCGGAACAGCTTCTTTGTTATTGATTGCTAACGCAACACTGCCATAAGTTACCGAACTTGCAAGGATAGAATCTCCCATCCGAACCGGGGTGGTGCTGCTTTCATTAAGGCGGTCGACGAGCGGGAATTTAAAAAAAGATTTCCCATCTTTGGGGTCAAGAGCAACTAGACCTTGCTGAGTAAGCGCAAGGATCATTTGTTTGTCACCATCTTTCCAGACGATGGGCGAACTGTAACTTGCTTTGTCATCGAGTGTTTTCCAAGCAAGGGAGCCATCCTTTTGATTAAACGCAACGATGGAAGCAGATTTACCCCCGACTTCGACAATAATTTTATCTTCAAAAAGAAGAGGCGAGCAGGAAGAGCCAAAATAAAGATTCGCAGCTTTAAAATCCTTCAAGGTATCAACTTGCCAAAGGATTTTTCCATCTGTGAGATTGAAACAAGAAAGAATTCCGGTAACACCAAAGGTAAAAATTTGATCTTTAGAAATCGATGGTGTTCCTCTTGGCCCAAGGCCGAAAACACTAGTAAAAGCTTCGCGTGGATACGAAGTTGCCCAAACTTGCTTGCCACTAATCGCATCTAAACAAGCAAGCAACTCTTCGTTTTTGTCTTTAGTTTTGTAATGAAGGTATACTTTTCCTTTCGCCACAATAGGTGAGCTATGGCCTTCGCCTACCGGGAGTTTCCACAAGATCTTTGGGGATTCTTTCCAAGGTGTTAGAGTTTCTAAAGAAGAACAATCTCTACGAGGGCCCAGCCAAGTAGACCAGTCTTCCGCAATAGTTTTGGAAGAACTAAAAGCAAGTAGGAAGGTTAGAGCAAGAATGGCTTTATAATGGAGCTGCATCTTTTGGGTTATCGAGGAAGTGGTGCAAAGGTGCATAAAGCCAAGGGAGTTGTTTATCATCAGCGAGATCCTTTAACTTGCGAGTGAATTTTTCTGACAGTACTAGCATTTTATCTTGATAAGCGGTGTCACAAAAGTAAATTCTGCAGCCTAATGGTCTAGGTTCTCTAGCGGTGCAAAGGTTTTCTTTTTGAAAAGGACAAAATCCCTTATTGGTTGGAGTTTCATAGGCAGGAGCATATTTAAGTAAAACCGCGGCTTCAAGGTTGGAAATAAACAAAGTGTGGTCGTATTCTTTAAACCTGCAACACTTCCCCGAGGATAAGCAAACTGGGCCGGCGGTTCGAACCTCGGCATCTGCATCTGCGTAGATCTGCATAATAGCGAGTTCTAAAGGGATTGATTTTCCCGCTGCACTATTTTCGGGATCATTCATGCTGTTTCTGGTTCTTTTTAGCTGCTAAGGTTTTCTAGTTTGCCGGTACTATCGCCAAAGGTATCAAGAGATACCCCCATGCGTTCTAATAGCGAAAGATGCAAGTTATTCAGCGGGGTATCTTTTGCATAACGAATATGACGGCCTGTTTTAAGAGTGCCGTTGCCCTTACCTGCGACAAGAATAGGAAGTTCATCGTGGTTATGTCGATTTCCATCCCCAATTGCACTGCCATAAACCAGAATCGAACTATCGAGAATCGAGGTATTGCCATCCTTGGTGTTCTTCAATTTTTCTAGGAAATAAGCGAACTGTTGAAGATGATACTGGTTGATTTTTTTGATCTTTTCTTGTTTGGCTTTATCATTTTGATGGTGAGAAAGTTCGTGGTGCCCTTCGTTTACCCCAATGTTTTTGTAGTTGCGGTTACTCCCCTCATTAGCAATGACAAAGGTTGCAACCCGCGTGAGATCGGCTTGGAATGCAAGTGCGATCATATCGTACATAAGGCGAACATGGTCTTGGAATTCTTTGGGTATTCCTGAAGGCCGAGCTGATTCATTTGGTGTAAATTTAGATGGAGCAACCTGATTGTTTTCAGATTTGAGCATACGGATTTCAATCTCGCGGACTGCGGATAAGTATTCATCTAGTTTTCTGCGATCGGTGCTACCTAATTTTCCTCGGAGGGAAGTAGCATCTTCGCCGACTACATCAAGGATAGACTTGCGTAATTTTTCTTTCTTTTTAATGGAAGCAGTGGTTTCGCCTTGCGAAGCGAAAAGTCGCTCGAAAACAAGCTTTGGATCAATTTCCTTGGCCATTGGAGTCGATTCACTACGCCAAGAAAGATTATTGGAATAGGCACAAGAATAACCAGAATCGCAGTTTCCAGCATTCTGACCTTTATCAATACCAAGTTCGAGAGAGGAAAAGCGAGTAGCTTGCCCGAATTTCTGAGCAGCGATTTGGTCAACAGAAACCCCAGCACGGAGGTCTGCGCCGTGAGTCTTGCGGGGTTGTCTACCCGTGAGGAAGGCAGATAAAGCCCTAGCGTGGTCGCCTGGTCCATCACCATTAGCGCGAGCTTTATCAACAGTTAAGCCGCTCAAAACTAAGAGGTCTTCTCGAAAATTCGCCAAGGTGGAATCAAGAAGAAAAGGCATCTTGTATTTAGCGCCCACTTCTTCGGGGCTCCAGTCTTGCATATGTACACCATTGGGCACATAAAAATAGGCTAATCTTTTAGGAGAAGCGGCAACTGCGGGCGCACCAAAGGCAGTCCAACCATTCATAGCTTCAAGGTAAGGGATTGCCAGACAGGCACCCAAACCACGAAGTACGGTTCTCCGGGATAATTGTTTGCTCATAATTTTTCTCCTCGTTTAGCTTTACGCATTTGAAAAGGTTCACTATTGACAATTTCAACAATGATATCGTGCATTTTGAAATTGTCCTTCTTGGTTTTTTCAACAATCAAGTCAATGATACAGTTATCAGCCCGTTCCATACCTCTGCCAGTAGCATAGGTTAGCAGTTTTTCGGTAAGACAATGAGCAAAGAGTTCGGATTTACCTAAAAGTATTTTTCTGAGTTCTGCGGGGCCGTTAAACTTTTCTCCATTAGGAAGATCGCCCGATGTATCAATGGGCTTGCCTGCTTCTTTATCGCGCCAAATTCCTACCGCATCAAAATTCTCTAGGCCAAACCCAAGGGCATCCATTTTAAGATGGCATGTAGCACAATTTGGGTTTGAACGGTGTTGCTCCATTCGTTGCCTTAAGGTTCCGGTCAAAGATTTTTCATCTTCCTTTAGTTCCTCAACATCAGGTGGGGGAGGCGGTGGCGGAGTTCCTAAAATGTTTTCTAGCACCCATTTTCCACGCTTTACTGGTGAAGTTCTGGTTGGATTTGAAGTGATGGTTAGCACCCCCGCTTGGGTCAAAATGCCACCCCTTCGGTTGTCCGTAAAGGTAACTTTTGTAAAAGCTGGGTTTACAATGTTTTTAATGCCATAGTGGGTAGCCAACCTTTGGTTTAAGAAAGTGTAATCAGAATCAAGTAATTCTAGAATGCTACGATTTTCCTGAGTGATATGAGCAAAGAAAAGTTCTGCCTCCTTTGCCATGTCGTCCCGCAAGGCATCATTAAAAGTTGGAAACTTTGCTTTATCGGGACTAACAGTTTTAAGATTTCGAAGGTGAAGCCATTGTTCGGGGAAGTTTTGGGTGAATGTTTTCGCTTTTGGGTCTTTCAGCATTCGTTTTACTTGTTCCTCGAGAACGCCCTTATCGCGAAGTTTTTCTTGCCTAGCAAGGTCGAATAATGTGGAGTCAGGCATACTGCTCCAAAGAAAATAAGATAATCTGCTAGCGAGTTCGAAATGAGAAACTTCGTGAGGGGTGGTACTGTTTGGATCGGGGTCTAGTTCAACATGAAACAGAAACTTGGGTGAAACCAAAATGGCTTGCAGGGAAGCTTTCAAGGCATCTGCTGGTTTTTCGCCTAAGACTACCTGCGCTTCAGCAAGCTTAACCAGTTTTTGGACTTCTTCTTTAGTTGCGACTCTACGAAAAGCCTTAGTTGCAATTTCTTCCAGAACTTTAGAGAAGTCGCTAGGTGTTACTTTGTCGGGGGCAGGAATCTTTACATATTTCGTAAGAAGTAATCTGTTCTTAAAAACCATATCAACAACATCTTCTGCAGCGTCGAGATATTTTTCCATTAGAATAGGGGGCATAGTAAGAACATCCCCAATGTTATCAAACCCATAGCCTACATCTTCTGCAGGAAACTCATCAGCAGGTTTGAAGTTGACACCAAATAAATCGCGAGTCGTATTGTTGTATTCAAGCCGATTCAATCTGCGTAATGTCACTTTGCCCGGATCTTTTTGACCTACGCAATTAAACTCAAATACTTTTGTATCCATCCAGCGATTTACAACATCCATTTGTTTATTGGAAGGCTTAGGTTTTCCTGGAGGTGGCATTTCTCCCGTGCGAAGATTATCAGCAACTCTTTCCCAAGTTTTTAAGTCTTTTTTTATATCTGAAAGATCTTTGTACTTTGCAAGATTGAACCCACCACTTTTTCTTTTATCGTTATGACAACCCATACAGTGTTTTTTTAATACTGGGTAAATGTCAGTATCGAAATTAGCGGTTGGTTCTTTGTCTGCTGCAAAAACCTTCTTATCAAAAACGAAGTAAGTAAGCAAAACAAAGCAAGCTACTACAAATAAAACAAATCTTAATTTTAAAAATCGCATCGTGGGTTTAATTCTCATAGCAAATATCAAGCGTTTCAAACTGGTGGGGTAACACTGTTATTATGTTCTACAATCGCAGTTGTTTCAAGCGCATTGTAATCTCTTCCGAACTTATTAAATCTCCTTGACCTGACCCTGGGCAAACCTTTTGTGTCTCTTCCCAGTTTTGGGGTGTACCAGCGGTGCTTTCCCAAAAAGGCCATGTCCTGCACTGCACCGGCCTCACTTCATAAATAGTGCAACCCTTACCCTTTTCAAAATAAACACAATCGCCGTTCGCTTTTTCCCTAAGTGTATATCTGGCCTTGGCTTTACGGACTTTGAGCTGCATAAATTCTGCCAAAGGTTCGTGTGTGAAATCGGTAATGGCTCTTATCTCAGCATCGGTCACCCAGACATAACCCGGTTCGCCAGTACAACAATTACCACATTGAGTGCATTTAAACTTCAAACCATCTTTGTACCAAGGTTCGGTCATTCTCATTAATTTCCCATTTTTATGAAAATCTTTTCTTAAGGTTAATATCGAACCTTTTTGCAAAGCCAATAACCTATTAGATCAATTTTCGAACCCTGCTATTAAGCCTAAATAACTAATAATGGTTATAATCTTACCTTAATAACCATTTAACCGAAAGAAATGGTTATAGTTCACATCTCAAAAGAAAAAATATTCTGTGGGAACCGCAGTACTTTAATCGCCCCATTTCCTAAGATAATATTTCATTCTAGTGCTGTTCCTAAGGAAATTAAGATGGCCAATGAAAAACCCCTTGTTCTTGTAACGGATTACCTTGAAGAATCAGGAATTGAAAGCATAGTCCTCGATGGGTGTGCTGAAATCAAATTACTTCAAACCAACGATGAATCTATTATCGAGCCGTTTGCTCCCCAAGCAACCGGCCTTTTGGTTTTTCACGACATCAAGATTTCTTCCCGCACTATCTCGAAACTTGACCGGTGTCTTGGCATCGTCCGATGTGGAGTTGGTTATGATAATGTTGATATTAAATCTGCGGGAGAACGAGGCATTGCTGTTTGTAATGTTCCCGATTATGGTTCTGAAGAAGTTGCAGACCACGCGGTGTTATTGCTCTTAGCAATTGCTCGCCGCTTAATTCCTTGCCACGAGGATATTAGTTCTGGTGGTTGGCAGCCGAATATTGTTTTTGGTAGCCCTAGGCTTCGTGGGAAAACAGTTGGAATTATAGGGTGTGGCAGGATTGGAACCGCTGCAGCACTTAGGTTCAAAGCCTTTGGCCTAAGAGTTCTTTTTTACGATCCATTTGCCACCCCGGGTCTCGACAAAGCCCTTGGTCTTGAACGGTGTTATTCCCTCGAAGAAATGCTGCCCCAATGCCTTTTCGTTAGCGTTCATACACCCCTAACGCCTCAAACCCGACACATCATTAACGACAAAACGATTGCGCTTCTTCCTAAAGGTGCATATCTAATAAATACCGCACGGGGCCCCTGTGTTTCTGGTGATGCGGTTATCAAAGGCTTGGAATCAGGGCAACTGGCTTATGCTGCCCTTGATGTGGTGGAAGTTGAACCACTTGCAGATGAAAGACTTCGCAAGCACCCTAGGGTTTTACTTACCCCTCATAGCGCTTATTATTCTGTGGAGGGGTTTATTGAAATGCGTAGAAAAGGCGCTGAAGAACTTAGACGGATGATCCTTAATCAACCCGTGATGAATCTCGTCAATGGCCATTGCCTGACAAACCCGAGGTTCAAACTTCCCCTAAGCCAGCTTGGATAACCCTACCCAAGTAATGATCTGAATATTTCGGGAATTAATTCTCTTCGTGCAATTATTATCTTCTTAATTTATACCAATTTAAGGTATTATCCATGGAGGATTTAGCCTTTTGCCACCGTATCTTAACTTTCCCTTAAACATAAACAACGAAACCATAATGACAATCAGACCGGCTTCCAGTCTTTACGAACGCCTAGGCGGCGTTTTCCCCATCGCCACCCTAGTGGATGATTTCATCGATCGCATTATGCACGATACCCGCCTCAATGCAAACCCTGCGGTTCAAGAAGCCCATCACCGAGTTCCTCCTGCTGGTTTTAAGTATTTGGTAACTGAAATGGTATGTATGGCAACAGGCGGGCCACAGAAATATACCGGACGATCTATGCCAGATTCTCATCGCCACCTCAACATCACCCCCAAGGAATGGGATGCATTCATTGATGATTTTCAACTTTCCCTCAATAAATTTAATGTGCCACCTCAGGAACAATCCGAGTTGATGGCTATCGTTAATAGCACCTATGGCGATATCGTTTTTGGTAAGTCTTAAGGAAACATTTTCTTTAAACCTAGCCATTATTTTTATAATATTCCAAACACATAAATCAGGCTTGGTATAATGCTATTTATCAATCTTGAATAGATAAATAGCGAGAACTTCTATGACTAACTTTCTGTTTCTTGCCTTGGGATTACTCCTTGGGGCTTTTATTGCTTGGCTTTACTTCCGTGCTAAAAGCAGTGTGGCGACAGTTGATGAAGCCTTAGTAAATCAAAAGAACGAGCTTGATAAAAAAGTTAGTGGCCTCGAAGCGAATTCGAAGAGTCAGCAAATTGAAGTCGAACGCCTTCGCAAGGAATTAGAAGTTGAAAGAAGTAACGCATCACGAATTAATTCAACCTTAGCTAAAACCGAGGAAGCCCTAGGTTTTCAAAAAACTCGGTATGATGAGCAAAAAGTTGAACTCGAAAATATGCATAAAAAACTGACCACCGAGTTCGAAAATATCGCTAACAAAATATTCGATGACAAAGGTCAAAAACTCTCCGAACAAAATAAACTTTCCTTCGAACAAGTGATTAATCCCTTTAAAGATAAAATCAAAGAGTTCGAAGAAAAAGTGGATAAAACCTTTAAAGCAGAATCCGAAGAACGCATCACCTTAAAAACAGAAATCAAAAACCTTTTAGACCTTAACAAGCAGGTTAGTGCAGATGCCAATAACCTTGCCAGTGCCTTAAAGGGTAATAACAAAACTATGGGCAACTGGGGCGAAGTTATGCTCGAGAGAATCCTCGAGCAATCCGGCCTTCTTAAAGATCGAGAATACCGAACCCAAGTTAGTGTAACCAATACCGATGGAAAACGGTTTCAACCCGATGTGGTCGTCGATCTTCCAGATAACAAGCATATCATTATTGATTCCAAGGTATCGCTAGTTGCTTATGAAGCCTGTGTCAACGCAGAAACGGAAGAGGATCGAAAAGTTCACAGCAAAGCTCATTTGGAATCGCTAAGAAGCCATGTAAAATCGTTGTCGGGGAAGGAATATCAGGGCCTCGAGAAAATAGACTCGCCCGAATTTGTTTTGATGTTCATTCCCATTGAATCCTCGTTTGGACTTGCTTTAAAAGAAGATGCAGAACTTTTCGGGTTTGCTTGGGACAAAAAAATTGTGATTGTTAGTCCCACTACCTTATACGCAACTTTGCGCCTAATCGCTACTATATGGAACCAAGAAAGGCAGACGAAAAATGTCCTCGATATTGCAGTTGAGAGTGGCAAATTATACGACAAATTTGTTGGCTTCCTTAAAGATATGCTCGAAATTGGCGACCGTATTGGTGCAACTCAAAAGTCATTCAACAATGCAATGGGTAAGCTTCAATCAGGCAGCGGAAACCTGATCGGAAAGGCAGAAAAAATCCGAAAGCTCGGTGCTAAAACTACTAAACTCATTGACCAAGATTTAATCGATGAACCCGAGGATATTGATCCCGATTTAATTGATACCGTCTCATAAAATAATTCTTTCCCCTCAATTTATTCTTGGTTTTAAAGTTTCCATTTGCGTAGTACAGTTGCCAAAAAGCGAATTCAATCGGGTTTCTTAATTACCTGATTGGTAAAAGCGTGTGAAGTTGATTTGCAGGCGTAGTGGAAAACTTGGTCAGCGTATCCGTCAGCGCACGATGGCGACCACATCATCTGGCGGCGCTAACTGAACTTCTGAATGTTCATCGGAATCGAGTTGAGATCCAATTCTGGGGCCAGCAGATCGCCGAATTTAGCATAGTTCATTTTTACACCATCATCGAGATCGAGGCTGATCTTCTGATCCGCAGCGCCCTTCTGCTTCGCCTCGAAGACGAACAGTTAGGCTTGCTGCATTTTGAGGTCGTTCGTGTTGTGAGTCCGTTTTGGCAGTGGTCAGTCAAGATTTCAGGGTTTGTTGGCATCGGACTGGCCCGGCTCGGTTTTCAATTCCACCTGCTCACTCGAAATTTGCTTGATATGTCCATCTTTCCAAACGACGACCGGCGTGCGGGTTTGCTTGGCATTAGATGCCTCATGAATCTGTTGGTACCGTTTTCTGGGTTTTGTTAGAGCCTTTTAATGTGAGGCTTATTCCATTTCCTGAAAAATTTATTATTTTTATCAACTTAGGGCTCAATTGCTTTAAGCTTATGCCTAAGGTCATGATCGTCTCTGATTTTATCGGAGTATTTTCAAGTGTCCAAGTTTTACTTTTATAGGTCGATGCAGCATAGAAAGGTGCCTGGCCAGGAGGTAAGATAGCACTGGCGGTTCAGCCGCACAATGATTGAAAGGTGGCTTAATAGGGATTTACAGCAAATCGGCTTCGGCAAAATCAACGAAGGTGAGCGACGGCGAGTTTTCAAAGTTCCACAACATTAAGTTCAGGTTGCACACATGATCAAGTTTGTCGCTAAAACGGATACTGACGAGGGCAAGGCTGCGGACGATCTTCGTAAGCTGATTGAAACTGCGTGGCCATGGATCGTTGACAGTAACGATGATCACGCGACTATTGTCGCCGGGGTCAGATGCTACGGGGAAAAACGGCAAGACCTCGATTTGGTTCTTTTGCTAGATTTGAAATCAGATCGAGGAGTTGTTAGGCCGACGACATCGCTTACGGACACTCAAGGCAAGTCATTTAACGTAGATAAAGTCGTGATCAAAACGCTTGTGCTCGTGATCGAGGTTAAAAATCACACTCCTAACAATGTCCGCTTTGAGGGACCGAAGGTATTTGTCAAGTACGTTCAGTCTGGTCACGCGGATTGGCATGATGCGACGCAGCAGAACGACGATCAGGTTTATTCCCTGCGCCGTTACATTGATCGCAATCTGGGGTCTGAGGCTGTTCCGTGGGTCGACAACCTTGTGTGGCTTCGCTCCGTGGAGGCCAAAAATCTTCCTAGAGGTTTACATCGCATCGTCCCCCAAAGGATAAGTTGGAGCGGCATTCTTTGCATCGCCATAGCCAATAGCCAAGTGGTCCATCAGGGAAAAAAAGGTTTAGTATCGTGTTTTAGACGTGACACAACGAGCTCGCTGCTAGGCGTACAAGAACTTTTGTCCAAGTCGCTGCAACCAACCGAGCTAGACCGGGTCCGAATGGACCGCATCGCCCTGGCAGCTATTGAACCTGAATGGATCGCTGCCATCGGAAATAAGCAGATCCTCCTTCAAGGATTGGGTGGCACTGGGAAGACGGTCCGGATGATCGCTCTCGCGTGGAATCTGCATAAGAACGGGCATCGCGTTGTGATGCTGACATACAATATTGCCCTCGTCGCCGATATTAGGCGCCTCCTGACGCTGATGGGAATGACTGACGGTGTTGGTGAGCCCTGCATACGGGTACAAACGGTCCACTCGTTCTTAGGATCATGGCTTAGTAGAACTGGCGCATTGTCCATCGGTGGTGATTTTCTTCGTAAGTACGAACCGGCCAAACAACAACTACTCGAGATGTTAAAAGGCAGCGCGATGACTCGTGATGACATCGACTTGTACAAGAATCAAGATGCTGACTCACTCGCTTGGGATTGCTTAATGATTGACGAGGGCCAAGACTGGCCTCTAAACGAACGAGATTTACTGCACTACCTTTACTCGCATCGTCGCATCGTCGTTGCCGATGGAGGCGATCAGTTGGTTCGAGGTATCGATTCCTGCGACTGGACGGTGAATGGTAGCCTCGGCACCGGCGAAGTATTACGCAAGAAACTTGTCCGGGGACTTCGGATGAAGCCGAACCTCGCCACTTTCGCCAACTCACTCTCAGCTTCATTGGGCCTGGCAAACTGGGAACTGGAGAGCAATCCTGATACTTCCGGCGGGCGCATCGTGGTCATCGAAGGCGACTATACCAACGCCCGAAAGTGCCACGAAAACCTGATGAAGGCCGCGAGGTCGGCATCCAACCAGCCGGTCGATTTGCTCACTTTAGTCCCGCCGCAACTCGTGACGGTGAATAATGACTTTAGGAGTTCTCCGATGCTCGCGCTTCTCAAATCTTGGGGACAACAATGCTGGAACGGACTCGAGCGCGATGATCGAGCCTCATATCCGAACGACCCAGAGCATTTGCGTGTTCTACAGTACGACTCATGCCGCGGACTAGAGGGATGGACCGTTATGGCTATTAGGGCCGATTTATTCTTCGATTATAAATTGGAAGAATGGAAATCGCTTCCTGTTGCGGGAGCTAACGATGCCGGTTCGGCGCGGCGTCACGCGGCCCGCTGGATGATGATTCCGTGCACACGAGCCATCGACACCCTCGTCATTAACGTTAGTCAAGAAGCCTCGGAGCTTAAGAGGGTGCTGGCAAGGGTTCGTGATAAGCACCCCGATATCGTCGAATGGGAAAAATGCTAAGAGCGCTTTAAGGGCAATTGACACCGATAACGAAACGAGGTCTTGGAATGAATGGTGACAACTATCTTATTTGGAATCGGCTCATCGTTGAGCACTTTCTGCACGGACGACAGCAAGGATTGCCAGTATTCCTTTCTTTTGACGACGAATCAGCAGACCTTATCGCCTTTGAAATCGACGATGCGACTGGGGCTCCCCAAAACTTGATCGCACCGACGGATAGATTACTCTCCGCGGTGAAAGACGCTCTCATGCGCGACGGGACGGTACGGTTCGATCTACTTCCAAAATCCGATGTTCCCGCCGGTGTTGCATTCCTTTGTGTTATGGTGCTTGCCGCCCACCGCATGATTGACGACGCACAAGCTCCTGAAAACGCCTACTTCATTCGTCTTGGTAATTTGCTCGGGACCACCAATCATCGCGCCGGCCTAGACAATGGCGCGGAAGAGGATCACTGGCTAGAGTGGAATACCTTCCTGGATCGGAAGGGATTTGTCCCGACCGCACTGGCCGGGGAGGGACCAATGAGATATCTCCGGTATGCGATTTCTCAGGCTATCCTTCGCGACTGTGATCGCCAATACCTTACCACAACCTTTAATGAAAATTCAGTTCCACAAGGTTTCGACCATTCTCAATTGGGATTCTGGTTGTCGGGGAAGATGAACCGTGTCTATGTTCGTGAGGGGCTGGAGCACTTCGACGCTGAGCGCCGGTCCGAGTTCTTAAACAAAGCGTACGGAGTCTACGAAGCCTATCAGCATTCAGCCAGCGGTGCGCCGGGCACGAGTACGCCCCGGATGCATCCTACACGAACCCTCGAGGCAGGTTTGTACCGTGAATGTGATGTTCAAGGAATACCAAGGTTTTATCTGCTCCCGAGTCAGCCCATGCAGTTCAAGTCGCGTCCGCTCAGTCTTCTGTACATTGAGGACAGGGCTCCAGTCCAACTCCGCAATCTGCGACCAGGGTTCTACAGGCCTGTCGGGCCTCAGGACCCATTCGTTTGTGTCCCGCTTGAACTGCAGGTAAATGGCGACTCGAGGGTGACCTCCATGCTTTTCCCTAAGCGAGACTTCTGGGTACTCACCGAAGATCCTGAGGATCCAGATGGCTGCTATGCCACCTGGGCTCGCCGGATCGAGGTTGGCCAACGATTTGTTCTTCTATGTTGCGCCGGCTTGCTCGTGGATGAAATGCAGCGGTTACGAAATCCGGAACATTTTAATGGAGCAGGACTAATAAATTGGACCGAAAAGCGCGATCTCGGTAATCAGATCGTCGAGTTTGTTGGATGCATGGTTTTGAATTATGAAATTCGGGCTTATATGCCAACATCTGGTTGTGAGGCACTTGTTGACGCACTGATGCCTCGTTCAGGATTTTCCGTGTCACTAGCCGGGGGATTGCGTGATCCAAATCAATCGGCATGGCTTGAAGGGTATCCCCCGAGCATTCGGGCGCATGGATTCACCAGCCGGGTGCGAGTACAAGTTAAGCGAGAGGGTGCTGAACCGTGGCAGTCCGATTCACAGGATCTGCCCAATGGTCAAGCCCTACCACTTCCAGATGATCTCAAGCAAGGTAATTATGTTATTTTTGCGGAGTCTGAAGGCATCACAACTCGCAGGCACTTCAGAATCATCCCTTGGGGTGCGATGCTCGCGCCCCAGGAGCCAGATTACTTGAAGAATCCTGATCCGCTTGCCACCGCATCGCTTGGCACCTGTGGGGCTGCATTTTTGGATGACCCTTTAAAAGAGGAGTGGACGTCATGAGCTCCAAACTTGCTTACTTTGTGTTTATACCGGGGTTTAATAATAACAATCGAAGTGCTTTTTGTGTTCAGCTGCGTGATTACATCGTCAAAAATCGCCAACAACAGCAGTTTCCAATTATTCGTTATGAGCCTGGAAAAGGAAAAGAATGTTATGTCGGAGTGGGCGTTGAGATGGGCCTATTTGACGATAATGATGAGGCCCGACAACTTCTTGGCGAGGCTGTCGGTCGGGTCATTCCTAATTACCATTGGAAACCATTGTATGTTAAGGACGTCATAAATATATGTAAAGTTTTGCGTAGTCCCGTTAACTGTGAAGGTTTTACTACGAGATTGATCTTTGAGCAGAGGGTTGAATGGGCAATAGCCGCCAGTATACAACTCAGAGAGAACCTCGACGACCCGTCATCCGTTGAAGTCGAGATCCAGAATACACTCTCGGTCGAGCACAATCGTCTTCTGTATTGGTGCAGTTGCGTCGGCTCGGGCGATCTCGCCAGACTAGTTGCAGTGGTGAAGTCCCTTGGCACTCTGCCGGAGGGCGCCGGCATCTGGTCCTTGCTGCGACGGATGATTGTTCTGGGTCATCTTGAGGTGGCTCGGACCTCATCGGGTTGGCGATGGTCAATCGCGCCACCGGTTCGGATCACTCCTGCGTCTGGGGGCCCGGCCTTCTCCGCCGGACGCCGCCTCCCAAGCGACCTGAATGCCGAAGGGGTCGTGTCAGAATCCCAGAAACTCGGGCCGGATATTACCTCTTGCCCCGCATGGGAAGGGGCGTACTCAGCCAGACGTATTATTGATCGCCTACCCAAGCTTGATGATTTTATCGCATCGGCATCGGCGTGGAACGAGACCGATTTTACTGCTTATATTATTAAGCGCATTGATGACGATAAGTACATCATCGCTCCCGAAGCAGATCCCTTCGGCGTTCATCTGTTTGAGCGAGACGGCCGCCTAACCTGGGCCTGGTTCGACAAAACCAGGAATCGCTGGATTGTGAGTGACCCACTCACGATATCCTTCCTGCACCGGGCCACGGCCGGACTTGCAATCGCGGCCTTAGATGAAGAGGACAGCCTCATTATTCCATGGTCAGACCGCTGGCCGATCCCATACGAGCGAGCGATGGTCCTATGCTCTGGTAAACTACCGCTGGTCATCTGCGACAACAATAATAATCTATTACTGAAGTACAAAGGCATTCCTCGGGAGCTGGCCACGCAGGTCGCCGGCAATCTGGGAGTTCAACTCGGAGGCAACAATGCATGATTTAACGGGCGCCCACCGCCGGCTTTCGACGATTTACCGCATGTATATAGAGAGCGCATTCCCGCTCCGCTATCCAGCCATGGACCGTGAGCGGCGAGCGAAGCTCACGGGTTCGGATCTTCTTGCGATCGAGCCGCTCGTCGAGCCAGTTCCTGTGTACCCCTCCTCTAATCACACGCTCGCCTCAGCCGCCAATGCCCTGGGTAACGATTATGCAGGACTAGCGCAGTTGGGAGCCGGGCTCATCCCTGCGGGCCGCACTCTGTACGAGCACCAATGGAAAGCCCTCAGAGAAGTTGTCCTTAACCAGAAGGACGTTGTTGTCACCACCGGAACCGGCTCAGGCAAAACCGAGTGTTTCCTACTCCCCATTCTCGCCGCACTTGCAAACGAGTCTACTCGCTGGAGACCGGTACATGGCGCGAATGATCGCTATTGGTGGCAATCTCTCAAACCCACTCCCGGTGATCGCGTATCGCAGTGGGAGCACGCATGCGGCACGCGTACTCACGCTGTTCGCGCCTTAATTCTATACCCCCTAAACGCACTGGTAGAGGACCAACTTCGCCGTTTGCGCGAGACCCTCGATAGTGCTGAAGCACATCAGTGGCTCGATCAGAAGCGTGCTGGGCAACGAGTAACCTTTGGCCGCTACACGGGCCAGACCCCAGTGTCCGGACAGAGAGATAGTAAGTCGGCCGTTAAACGATTGGTGAACGAGCTGAAGGTCGTTCACGAGGACTGGAATACGGTGACCGCAGCGATAGCCAAGGGCAGGGTGCCTGAGAGCTTGAAGTACCATTTTGCCAACATCGATGGCGGCGAAATGTGGTCTCGCTGGGATGCACACGATACGCCGCCCGACATCCTGATTACCAATTACTCCATGTTGAATATCATGCTCATGCGAAGTATCGAGCAAGGGATGTTCGATCAAACCCGGGACTGGCTCAAAGAGGATTCGTCGAATGTTTTTCACCTGGTAATCGATGAGCTTCACAGCTACCGTGGCACATCCGGTACCGAGGTCGCCTACATCCTGCGGATCCTGCTCGATCGACTTGGACTAGACCCTACCTCAACTCAACTCCGGATTTTAGCAACCTCCGCAAGCCTCGATGGAGGTGAGAAATCATTAAAATTCTTGCGCGAATTCTTCGGTCGCGGCGACCGCTTCGAACTAATCAGCGATAGTCCGGTCCCTACTTCCCCTGATTCCATAAAAACTATTCGTACCCACGCCACGGCTTTCGCAACATTTGCACAAACATTACAACCGGATGAACTTAAACCCATGTCGCCACCTGACCTCGAATCGCCCGCTGGCGCAGAGGCGGTCAGGAGTCTCGCTGTCGCGGTAGAAGTCGAGACCACCGAGGGAGAAAAGGTTGAGAATCTGCTTGCGCGGGTTGTGGATCGGACTAAGGCCCATGAAGCAGTCCGTCACGCGGCCTCCGCCGCCGGCATTTTCCCCCGTGCGACCCGTCTTTCCGATCTCGATTTAAACCTGTTCGGCTCTCGCAACGCAGAGCCATCCAACGCGCTGCGCGGAGCGCTGCTAGCGCTTGGAGGTGCTCGTCGACTCGACAGCGGCAGCGCCCCCCAGCCCCTGCGCGCACACCTGTTCTTTCAAAACCTAGAGGGCCTATGGGTTTGCAGCAATCCCGGCTGTAGCGACACTGGTTGTCGACAGAGCCGCGATAATGGAAATGTGCCTGAAGCCAATGTGCCTGAAGCTCCAGTCGGTTCACTCCAAACCAAGCATTGCTTGTCGTGCGTGTGTGGATCGCGTGTGCTTGACTTACTCGTCTGCAACGCCTGCGGCGAGGTATTCTTGGGTGGTTTCACGCGTTCTGCTGGAATCCACAAGGTGATGACCGTCGACCAGCCCGACCTCGAGGGGCTTCCCGACCGAATTGGCTTCAGTCGTCGTCATGCGGAGTACGCGGTATTCTGGCCTTCTCGGTCCGACCTCGAAGACAATAAGATATACCAACATCATGGTAAAACTCACAGGTGGGTACATGCGAAACTTAATCACACATCCGCCGTTGTCAGAAAGGGGGCAGGCGCTTTGTGCGATAACGAAATTGAGGGTTGGCTCTTCACAATCAATGACCCCAATGCGTCGGCTCTTCCATGTATCTGCCCGCGCTGCAAGACCGACTACCGCCGTGCCAAGAACATTGCCACTCCGCTCCGGCAGCACCGCACTGGCTTCCAGCGTGCCTCACAGGTCCTGGTAGGCGCGCTGATCCGTGAAATGCCCTCGGTGTCCCGTAAGTTGGTGCTGTTTTCCGATAGCCGCCAAGATGCCGCCAAGCTCTCGGCCGGAATTGAGCTGGACCACTACCGCGACATGGTTCGAGTGTGCCTTCTGGAAGCCGTAGGTCATTACCGCAATCTGTTGGTTCCAGCCCTCAAGCACAATCAATCCAACGAACTCAAGGAAGTCCTAATAGAATTTAATCCTGACCTACAAGGTCTTATCGATGCCTACAACGGTGAAACCAGACCGTCCTATGACCGCGGACGTCGTATGTTCCCTGATGTCTTTAGGGCACTTAAGGATTTTCAAGACGGCGATCCGCTTCCTACGGGCGTGTTGGCCTTGCTCTGTGCGTTTCCTGATCGCGTGCCGCTCCATCTGCTTAGAGATGTAGTCTTCGAGCGACTGTTGGGCCTAGGCATCTGCCCTGGTGGCACCCGCGGGGGGGTGCTTAGGTATGCAAACGAGATAGACCAAAAAGGAAGGAAGAAAGATTGGCGTGACTGGTACACCTGTTTCAACTGGGAGAAATCACCGCCGAAACTCTGTGATGTTCTTACCCCTGCAGCGAGGACGCACGAAGTTCACTTACGAAACGCTCTTCTCGGTGAGATTGTTCAGTGCCTGTTCCCACACACGCTGCGTAATTTCGAGAGCCTGGGACTAGGTTGGGCCACAGGCGACTTCCCAGCGACAATTTCCGCGGAGCTTCGCCAGGCCTGCGCTGTCACAATCCGAGCTCTGTGCGAGAGAAAGAACTTCCGCTACTGGCACTTATTTAGTCCAGCAAAAGTAGCACAGGGTACTAATCTTCAGAGGGATATTTGCGCGTTTATCAACTCAGTAGGACTTGAGCCAGAAAATGTGAAAAAGGCGCTCGTTAATGCCGGTCTCTGGATGGAGGGTCTCAATAACCCAGGCATCGACTCTGACAAACTGTGGCTCCAACTACCTGCTCAGGATGTTCAGGGTGGGCCTGTCAACGGATGGAAGTGTCCCGAGTGCAATGCTTTCTACCTTCACCAAGCCAACGGGACCTGCATTGACTGCAAGGTAGAACTTGCCAATGCAAATGCACCAGTATTGATGGATTACTACCGATACCTCGCCCGCGATTCTGGCCAGGCATTCCGTTTGCGCAGTGAGGAGCTCACTGGTCAGACCAATGCCGACGATCGCCCTCAAAGGCAGCGGTGGTTTCAAAATGTTTTCCTAGACAAGGAGATACCAGAGATTTCCTCGATCGAACTGCTCAGTGTAACTACCACTATGGAGGCTGGTGTTGATATCGGGTCGTTGCTAGCGGTCATGATGGCAAACATGCCCCCGCGGCGATTCAACTACCAGCAGCGGGTTGGCCGCGCGGGCCGCCGCGGTGCCGGGATTTCGACCGCTCTCACATTCTGCCGTGGACGCAGCCATGACTCGTTCTACTACCAACGACCGGAGTCCATTACCGGCGACCCTCCACCCCCTCCCTATGTCGATATGCGCCGTGAGGAGATTCTCTTCCGTGTCATAAGCAAAGAGATCCTACGGTTGGTATCCTTTGATATACCCGCTGCGGTGGGGAATGCCGACGACGATGAGCCTCCATTCCATGACAGCGTTCATGGCGAGTTCGGCCCTGCTGAAAACTGGGAATCGGTTAAGGACAGTCTGGTGGAAAGGCTTCTCTTGCCAGACACACGCAATGAGATCGACCGCTTCACAAATCTTCTAACCGCTGGAACAGAATGGCAAGAACAGCCTGAAGAACTGGCTGGGCTTCGGGATAAGGTGTGGGGCTATGTGAGCAATCGGCTTCCCCAGTTGATCCAGGAAATAGGCGAAAGCCGGACACACACGCAACTAGCACTCAGCGAGCGTTTGGCTGCTGCGGGCGTACTGCCAATGTTTGGCTTTCCAACCCGAGTGCGCCTCCTGTTCACGCGGACCCCGAGATCCGGATACCCCTGGCCGCCGAAAAATGGCACGGTCGATCGCGACCTGGACATTGCAATTGGACAGTTCGCTCCGGGGTCGCAAACGGTGAAAGACAAGAAAGTCTATACATCTTCAGGAGTTGTTGACTTTGTCCCGAGAGGCAATATCGTCCGTAGCAAACCTGGGTTTGTCCCTCCTCTGACGGATGCAGTCGCGAGAACGGGAAGGTGCCTCAACTGCCAATCACTCCATGTGCTAGATGAAGCTCTGCCTCCCGCAGGTGGAAATGACCCCATCCTTGCGGAGTGCCCTGTCTGTCATCAACTTCAGTTGCAGTCGATTGATGCCCGTGAACCGCGGCACTTTTACTGCGAGGGTAAGTCCGAGGACTTTGAAGGTGCCTTTGAGTGGGTCCCCCGCGCAACTCGACCAATGCTTGGTATGAACGCTGATGACCCCATTGCCCTCCAAGATACCGGGACCTACCTTCGCCCTGTGTCTGAAGACGTGCTCACGCTAAACGACAACGGAGGAAAGGGAGGATTCGATTTTCTCCCTGTTGATGTCACGGGCGATGGCATAAATGGATATATCGTACCTGAGTTTGGCAAGGAGGAACGCGTCCCCCCAGTAATTGGTGACACCTTCCGGATTGCTCTACTTTCGCGTCGCCGAACCGATGTCCTGCTGTTTGGCATTAATCACTGGCCGGGGAAGCTGTTCGCATCTCCTTCGGTAGTCACCGGTCGAGCGGCTTGGTTCTCCTTCGCGTTTCTGCTTCGCACCGCTGCAGCCAATCTGCTCGACGTTGATGTCAACGAAATTCTGGCAGGCGCACGGACGCTCAATCTCGATGGACGCATTCAAGGCGAGGCGTTCCTCTGCGACAGCCTGGAGAACGGAGCTGGGTACTGTCGCTGGCTTGGCAACCAGGAAAATGCTGCGTCCCTGCTGCAGCGAGCCTCTGAAATTGTTGAACGCTGGTCTAGCGTAGGCAGTCCTGATAAGCCAGGGCACGGACGACTTTGCGACAGCTCATGCAATGACTGTCTCCGTGACTTCTACAACTTGCCATATCACGGCCTGCTGGATTGGCGTCTCGCCGCCGACATGCTCGCCATCGCGCAAGGAAAGGCCGATGCCCTTGGTGCGATACCCAACGGCCTCCCCGAACACTCGCACTGGCGGTCCTTGTACTGTGGCGATCAAGGGACCGTTGCGCGTGCTCTCGCTCAGTTTGGTTACACCATTCAGCAATCGCAATTGGGGCCGGTGTTCGCTAGGAAAGGTCATACGCTTGTTCCGTGCCATCCGATGATCGAACATCTTCCAGAGATCTGTGACCAGGGAATTCAAAACCCTCTCCTGATGAATCCATTCATCGCGGTGAGAAGACCGGGGGATTATCTATAGTGCTTTCAAAAAATTATCGCAATCCCTTTGGCTGTCGCTCAAAATCGTATTGCTTGTCGGACGGGCAGGACTTGCCCGATAAGGGGCTCTAAAAAACGACTTGATCTTACATCTGCAAAGATTATGGATGATCCGTGTCCGTTCTGTGAAAACCCTTCTTGCGAGGTATGTTAGCCTTAGAGTTTTCAATAACAACCCTTATAAAATAACGATTTCCTTTATTACCACTGCTTGGCCATTAATTCCTTGCTGCTAAGTGCAATAAGGACTTGAGACAAAGCTAACCCAATACTCCTGCAAATCAACCTTACAGCTTTTGTCAATCAGGTAAGCAAAAAACTGATTGAGTTCGCTGGCACCTGTACTTCGCCGAACGGACATATTCAAAACGAAAAAGCCCACAACCAATTTTAAGGCTGTGGGCTTTTTTCTCGCTTTCGGGGTGACTACTGTGCCTGCATCGAGGCTGTCAGCACTTTCTGGATCCGCTCTTGGCATTCATCCAAATGTGCTTTACTCGAATCATCCATAACTATGGCTTTGTTTGCTAAAGCAGCGTTGGTGCTTTGCTGGATTTCTTTCAGATGCATTCTTGCTAAGCTTCTTCCTTCAGCAATTCCAACGGGATTTAGTGCTAGATCCGATAACGATTGCAGATACTTGCGCTGCAAATTCCTGCGAATTACTGAAAGGTTTAACTCTTTCTTGTTCTGCTTGGTTGCAGTTGCGACTTCGCCCCAAATACCTTCCGTTAACGATCTAAACACTTCACTAATTGCAAGTGGTTTGTCGTTGACCGCAGCTTTAGGAAGGTTGTTCTGAATTCTCGACAGTGTGGCGTTATTTAAAAACTGGTTGATCGCTAGGCTTTGTATGGCCAGCACCTTTTGATAAAAAGGGTAATCCACACTCGAGGTTACGCTATCGTTGCCCCAGTGCATCCAACGATCCGCAGCAAGTTTTCGCAACAGCTCAGGGGGGAACTTAAATGCATTATCCGAGAGAATATTCTCCTCGATAAATTTCAACGCATCTCGCTGCTTCTCTCCACTAACCGGAATGAATGGGTCTCTTGCACCTGGATCCCCCTTATGATCGCGGTGCATGTATTCGCCACCAACAAAGTTGGCAGCAAGGGCACCTGCGTTGCCATGCTGATTTAGTAGCACATTAAACGCGGTACGAACGCGCTGATAACCTTCGCCATTCTCAATGGTTTTATCTGCCAATACCAAGGCAAGTTCTTTTGCAATTTGAACCCGTTCCTTGGCAAATAAAAGAGGATCAGCTCCAAGATCCCAAACATTTACCAGCGGATCCGAGGATCCCATCATGTCTTCATCGGTTGCGTAATCGTTGCCGAATTTTGGTGCAAGCTTGGCGATTTCTCGCAACTTTTCCACTTCGCCTTCGGTTCCACCTGTTAACGGTTTGTACGCATATTCAATCGCCCAGTAGTCGTATGGCCCAATGGTGCTGGTGTAGTAATCACCTTGAACTTTACCCTTGGGGGCTATGTTCGTAGGGGCATAATCCATCACGGAACCAACCAATCCCTGCTTACGCGTTATATTTATATCGTGAAGCTGGTCGTTTTTAAGAAATGTACTCGCCTTGAAATTATGCCTTAGCCCCAAGGTATGCCCTACCTCGTGCATAGTAACTTCTTTGATCGCTTGGGCTAATAGTTCCTCGGGGATTTTTTCGCCAGGTTTTAATAAACTTCGATCCATCGCAGCAAGGGCTGCCAAGCTTAATTCATGCTTCATGTGCGAACTGCATTGGCAGAGGCCGTGTTGACCTGCAAGTTCCATTGCGCTTTTCCGCTCATCCACCACGGTGCTTGCATTATTCCAGTTTAAACCGTCACGGAATAACCCCGGTAATGCTGGTATCTGTTGATAATTTAAACCTTTCCGTGCTTCAAATATCGTACTCGCAGGTTCCATTCCTGCAGAATAAAGCTTCGATTCTTGTCTCCAGAATCGCACCATGCTGGCATCAAATATAATATCAGCATCTAGAATTTCACCGGTGAGGGGGTTTGCACGGGACGGCCCCATGGCAAATCCCTGATCCGTTGTTATCCAGCGGAAGGTGTTGTAGTTTATATCTTCCGGATCGAAATCTTCGCTTTCTTGCTGACGCACTTCGATTGCATCTCGAAAGCCAATTTTTTCAAACGCTTTGTTCCATTCTAATATGCCTTCCCTAACGGAAGCACGGTATTCATCGGGGACAGATTTTTCAATCCAGAAGACAATCTTCTTGCGTGGGGGCGAAAGCTTTCCCGGATTCTTTGGGTCGATAGGGTCTGCTCGTTCCAGCCTCCAACGGTTTACATAACGGGTAAAGGTTGTATCCGTGTTATCGGTGCTAAAATCTTTGATTGCTGTAAGAAAATGGCCCACGCGATCATCGGCTTGCCTTGGCTGATACCCCACATCGGAAAGCGAACTAATCCCGTAATGGATGACAACCGTTTCGCCTCGGGAATCGATAACATTATCGCCTGCACCACCGTGGAAACCTTTGCTTCTACCACTGCCTGTGTAGGTAGCGGAAACTTCAAGCTCGATGTTTTTAGGAAACGCCTTGACCTTGCTCCACGAACTTCGATTCGGGTCGAACATTCCTAAGCCGAGTTGGGCAAAGTCCGACATAAAAATATCGTTGAGGTTGATCAAGATGCTTTGCCTACCCGGATTGATGGAAACAATTCGTAAAGCGAGCAGGATAGAATCGGTGTAGGTGGTTTCGACCGCTTTTGCGGTAGGGGTTCCTGGTTTTGCAGTGAATCGAACATTGCGCCTGATTAGCTGCACCTTATCCCCGACTTTTTTGAAGAATACAACCCATTGGTTGTCGAAATTAAGGGTATGTCCGCCCATTCCCGCACCTCGGGCGATTGCAATGGGAAGTAAAAAATTTCGTTCTAATTGGTCGGGTCGGATTTCTGCATAAAGCTTGTCATCCTTTTGATGAAGCTTAAAAAGCCCTTCAAATTCTTTTGCCCCTTTTACCACCTTTTCGAAATCTTCATATTTCTTTTCTGCTGGTTCTACCTGACCTAATGGCGCTAGCTGGCCTAAAACTAAAGTTGAATGAATGAAAGGTAAGCTTAGTATTCCAAGCAGACATACTAGACCAAGGAACCGGTTAAACATTTTTTCTCCCCGACTTACAAAAGTTGTGTTGCAAAATTAATCATTCGATGACCATTTAATAATAGATGACTATTTAATAATAGACGGGGGACGACAAGGAAACAAGAATAAACTGCCCAAACATTGCCGATTTCGCAACCAGAATAACCGTTAAAATCGTAACACCTTTAATTCATTAAACTTTTCCAAGCTTTAGCCCCTTTGTGCCGATCTTAGATTACATATACTTCGGAAATTACAACTTTCCGAATTAGAAGCACTATTTATTACGCTGATTTTTAAATGGAATTCGTTAAGGATACTTTAATTATGACCGCAAAATTTACTCGAAGAACCATTATCCAAGGCTTGGCTGTTGGCACCCTTCCCGCTCTTCTTCCATCCGAAGCGCCCGCCCGCGTTAAACACGATGGGCGGGTCGTTGGTATTATGTCCGGGGCACGGGCCATCGTCGAAACACTGCTTGCAGAAGGTTGCGAAT
>Ga0105052_10000599_pt1 | contig 50156 bp, 43 predicted proteins | sample FRY03_FD_78094 | JGI IMG/M metagenome (GOLD analysis project Ga0105052, IMG submission 78094) | Freshwater microbial communities from Lake Fryxell liftoff mats and glacier meltwater in Antarctica - FRY-03 | ecosystem: Environmental > Aquatic > Freshwater > Ice > Glacier meltwater ... | reverse complement strand
TTTATCATCGGGTTTCCGATAAGTATTTGCAAAGCTATTTGGATGAATTCAGCTATAAAGCCAATCGTAGATATATGTCTGGTCAGCTTTTTAGCAGGGCCGCAATTGCCGGATCAGCTTTTATTGGTAATATTACGGACAAGCATTTTTAATAATTCCTTGTTTCATGGTTTTGATTTTAAATTTGATGAAGCAAAATTGCACAGATGTTGCGCTAGGCTCTTGCAATATTTAACTTTTGAATGACACATTTTAACCACAGTTTAATTTGTGTCAAAGGTGTGTGATTTGTGTCAAACCAGTCGCCTATATTCCTTTGTAAATTGAACCGCACTATAGCGGAATCGAACAAATCTACCCCAAACAATAGAGGCTGCTTCTATTGAAACAGCCTCTTCAGAAAACCATAAAATGCCTATTCTCCTTCTTCAAGGTTTTTCAGTCTCAGTTTGAGATCTTCTAGCTCAAGTTCGCGTTTTGCTATTTCTTCGTTACTCTCCTTTCCCTTTTCTTTAGCATTTTCGATTCCTTTTTCTTTGAGCTTGATTTGTGTTCTCAAACTGCTCATTTCCATTTTGTCTTTGGCATTTCCCAATCCACTTTTGCCATTGCTTTCAGATTCCTTTTTTGACTTTTCCAGTTCGTTGCGATTGGCTTTCCATTCGGCTTCCTGATCGGCGATGGCTTGCTCCCGTGTTTTATAATCGTTAGTTTCTGCTGGACTAAGTGCAGAAACTTTTGACTTTTCAACTCTTTCGAGCGCCAATGTTTTTCTTTCACGCTTCAGCTTTTGCTCTTCTAACTCACAATTTAAAATATCGATATCAATTTGAGCCGCTTCATCAGACACCAATTCATCATGCTCCTTTTGATTTTTAGTGATTTTTCGATCGAGTGCAGCAATTTCATTTTCTAGCAATTGACTTTCTGAAAATCCAGAGTTTTGCTGATCGAAAATGGCATCCTCTGCTTTGTCGTCATTCGACTTTAACTCGCTAACAGCTTGATCACTTTCTGCTCCCTTTCCAGTATTTCCCGAAGATACACCACAATCAAGATTATTCAAACCCCATGCGCCAAGAAGCATATTCTCCGGCATTCCTGATGAGCTGCAAACATCCTTAAGTATCTCGTCCATTTTAATATGGTAGAAATAGCTATCATTTAGTGCAACGTATCCTTTCAATTCAAAAGTCTTGTCTCCGTTCGCTGTTTTTTTGTACCCATACACATCAATGGATTTGGAAATCAGTTGAACGGAGCCAAAACTTACATCACCAGACTTATCAGTTGTTGATTTTGATAATGAAACATCACCATGTTTGATCGTGATTTCATAATCGCAAACGCCTTGACTTTTATAAGTGATTTTGAGACTGACATCCTGTTGGGCGGATACGATTGTAACCGTAAAAAAAAGGACTGATAAAAATGAGATACTGCGAAGTTGAGTTTGCATTGGTACTAGCTTTTTGTATTATGTTGCTTTATACTTCATCATTTTTACTTTTTACGATGAACTAAGATTTCAAAGATAACATAATAGTCTGAATACTAATATGATACCTGTACTTTGTCAATATTTTGGATTTTTTAAGATCTAAGTCATTGAAAAATCACGAATGGATCGAACCAACATTTGTCGAGTCCGCATCTTTCCATTTAATTGAAAATGAGATCAAATAAAAAGCGGCCACAATGACCGCTTTTTCTAAATCGAGTATTTCAATTATATAGATCGCTTAAAGTAAAAGCGAGTAATGTAAATACCATCGCCATCATCTTTGCTTCCTACTGATTCAACACCGGCAGTGATCGACATCAATTCCCATCCTTCATTGAGCATGGTAGTTACTTTGTTATTGATAATTGCGTCGTTTGCTGCAATATTTTGAAATCGGATACCTCCCAAATTAAAGAAGTTCAAAAGTTTAGTTTCTTCAAAATTCTTAACTCTGATATCACCACGATCCGACTTATTACGGTCGTTTTCTTCTTCTGATCTTACCGAGGTAAACTCTTTGTAATCGCGAGTTTCGAGGGCATTAATCATTCTAGATCTTCCTAAGCCATTCGGAACAACTGATTCAACCACTGTGAAAGAAGTGAATTCATTTTGCCCGGCCGGTGCAGGGGATTTAGATTCGGTAAATGCAAATAATGCCACAGCTAAAAGCACAACGGCAATAGGAAGACTGAATTTGTTAATTGTGTTCATTGTATTGGAGGTTTTATATTGATTTTCTGAGGACTTGCAATTATCGTACCAATTTAATTCGAATTTTGTAAAAACTAGAAATATTCAACACCTAAGTATTCAATGAATGGAAGGATTGAGAATCCATAAATTTAATTGAAGGTGCCATAGGGGAATTCGAGGCTCATACTTTTCAATATCTCCGTTCGTGTCTAAATTATCTATTCATTTGTTCTATGAATCTGTGTAAAATTATTTTCCCGTTTTTGTTTATCCTCTTTGCGGGATTTGCACTATTTTTTTTGAATTCTTGTAGCGAAGAAAATCCTGAGCAATCTGATTTGCCTAAGGATGCTACTTTTTTTCCTGCGTCTTTTGTCAATCCCTTTATCGGAACACAAAACATGGGTCATACTTTTCCGGGGGCCACGGTACCTTTTGGCGCGGTACAGCTTAGCCCGGCAACTAATTTTCAGACAGTTTTTACCGAAGAAGGCACTTATAACACCGAGACTTATCGCTATTGTTCAGGATATCAATACGATGACACCTTAATTTATGGCTTTGCGCACACCCATTTCAGTGGTACAGGTCATTCTGATCTGGGCGATATCCTAATAATGCCAATGAATTCAAAACCTGCTCTTGATACTCTTTCAAATGGTACAATTCCAGTCGGCCAGCCTTCATCATTCAGCCATAACAATGAATGTGCAGAGCCCGGATATTATCATGTTAAATTGAAAGATCAGAATATCAATGTGGAATTAACTGCCACTGAACGTGTTGGGATTCATAAATATACGTTTGAGAATCCCGATAGTATCCATATTTTATTGGATATGGTTTACTCGATTTATGCTACTGATGAAAAGAATATTTGGACTTTTCTCCGGGTCGAAAATGATTCAACAATCACCGGTTATCGACAAACAACCGGCTGGGGGAGAACACGTTATCAATACTTTGCCATTAGATCTTCTTTGCCAATAGTCCAATACGGACATCGCAAGTACGACAAGAACAAGTACAACGGATTTTATCGCAAATTCAATGAACATGAAAATTTCCCTGAAATGGCAGGCCGAAACATAAGAGCTTGGTTCAATTTTGATTCTGCAAAAGGAAATGAGTTAACATTGAAAGTCGCGCTTTCTTCAACGAGTGCAGCCGGAGCTTTAATGAATCTGGATGAAGAGGCAATGGAAAAGGATTTTGATTTTTATCGTAATCATGCCTACAGGAAATGGAATGATGAACTTTCAAAAATTAGTATCGAAGCTATCAATAACCAAGATATGGTCACTTTTTATTCGGCATTGTATCACACCATGTTGAGTCCTATCCGTTACCAAGACACCGATGGTAATTACCGAGGATTAGATCAAAATAACCACAGGGCTGTAGGTTTTGAAAACTACACCGTTTTTTCACTTTGGGATACTTATAGAGCGCTACACCCCTTGCACAATTTGCTTCATCCAAAAAGAAGCTCTGATATGATTAACAGTATGCTAGCTCATCAAAAGCAAAGCGTGCATGGAATGTTGCCCGTCTGGAGCCATTATGCCAATGAAAACTGGTGCATGGTTGGCTATCATAGCACATCAGTAATTGCCGACGCTCTTGCCAAAAACATTGGTGGATTTGACAAAATTGAAGCTCTCGAAGCAAGTGTTAAAACGGCTTCTGTGCCATATTTCGATGGACTTGGACATTATATCAAAAACGGATTTGTTGCAGAAGATCTCAGTTCATCATCCGTTTCAAAAACATTGGAATATGCCTATGATGATTGGTGCATCAGCAAAATTGCCGAAGCTTGTCAGAATGATTCAATTGCAGATGTTTTTCGCAAAAGATCAGAGAATTGGCGAAAACTTTATGATGATAATATTGGCTTTATGCGGCCCAAAAATAGTGACGGAAATTGGAGGACAGAATTTGACCCAATGGACACTCACGGACAAGGTTTTATTGAAGGAAATGCCTGGAATTATGGCTTGTATGTACCGCACGAAATAAGTGCAATGATAAATTTGATGGGAGGAGAAAAGCGTTTCGTTCAACATTTGGATTCGCTTTTTGTGATGGAAATTGATGATAAATACATTGAGAAAAATGAAGACATCACTCGTGATGGGATTATAGGTAATTATGTACACGGCAATGAACCGGGGCATCACATTCCTTATTTATATAATTGGACCAACTCTCCATGGAAAACTCAGGAGAGGGTGAGGAGGATTATGAATTTGATGTACGGCCCAGATTCCAACGGACTTTGCGGCAATGACGATGCAGGACAAATGTCTGCATGGTATGTGTTTAGTGCTCTAGGGTTTTATCCCGTTTGCCCAGGATCTAATGAATACGCACTAGGAAGTCCAAATGTTAAATCAGCCAGTATCCAATTTGAAAATGGCAAAAAATTGAGCATTTTGGTAGAAAATCAGTCAGAAAACAATGTTTTTGTGCAAGAAATCGTGCTAAATGGTAAGAAATTGGAGAAAAACACAATTCTTCATTCTGACTTAATAGCAGGAGCAGAGCTCGTGTTCATAATGTCTGATAAGCCCAAAAAATGATTATTACGGAGGCTTAACTAATTTTGTAGCATGAGATGTCAGTTGATTTCGGTACTTGTAATACTGTTTTTATTTAGTGCATGTGGCAGTGAAGTTCGGCAAACGGAGTCTAAAATATGGGCGTCAGTGGCGGATACCATAATGCCCGAATACGCCACAGGCTTCAGAATATTACATTCAGATCAGGCCAATACTTTAGAACTTTTGGATACCTCGGGGCAAGTTGCCTACAGCATACACATGGAAAATTCCGCGGAGCCAAAACGTTTCGCTTGCCTGAGCACAACGCATGCTTCCATGTTGTTGGCAATAGGTATGGATTCTGCAATATGCGGAATGGCATTCGCCGACAGGGTGCTTGATTTTACCTTAAAATCAGCAATTGATAACGGTAGAATTGCAGATTTGGGTGATGGTTCAATGAGCTCAATGGAGAAAATTCTCAAGTCTCAGCCAGATATCTATTTCGTATATCCCTATGGCAATGAAGATTATTCAAGACTTGAATCCTCTGGAATCCAATGTGTGCCAATTTCGGAATATGCTGAATCTCATCCTTTGGGAAGAGCTGAATGGGTTCTCTTTTTTGGGGTGATGTCAGGTAAATTAGAAGAAGCACAAATGTATTTTTCAGATGTTGAAGATGCCTATAATGAAACACTGGAACGGGCTAGTTTGGTTGAATATAAACCGGAAGTTTTTACCGGAAGTAGTTATCAATCAGAATGGTACGCGCCATCAGGTGAAAGCCTCATTGCCCGTTTTATTGAAGATGCAGGGGCTCAATACAGTTTCAAAACACTAAAAGGTCATGATAATTTGCAGATCGAATTCGAAGTGCTCTTAAGCTATGCCAATGATGCCGATTATTGGGGCGAAGTGCTTTACGAACAAGGGAAGCCGGAAATAAAACGCATTTTACAAGCCGAACCCAGACTCGCTAATTTCAAAGCATTCCAAAAAGGGGGAACAGGAGTATTTTATTGCAATGCATACGAAACGGATTATTTTGGAGATGGGGTTTTAAGACCAGATGTGATTTTGGCTGATTTGTTTGCCATTTTTCATCCAGAGTTAAGCATTGATTATCAGCCAACTTATTTCAAAAAATTAGCGGGAGAATGAGATCATCGCGCTTCGTCAGTATTCTTCTGTTTTGCTTGGTATCTCTCCTTTTTGTGCTTGAAATTATTTTCGGTTCTGTAGATATTTCGCTCGGCGAACTCAAAGATGTTTTAGTTGGAAATCAATTACCTGATCAGCGTAAATTTGTAAAAGATATAATCTTTGAAAGTCGCTTTCCCAGAGCACTTACTGCATTATTGGCAGGTTCGGGCCTTGCACTATGCGGATTGTTAATGCAAAGTCTGTTTCGCAATCCCCTTGCAGGACCTTCGGTGCTTGGAATCAGTTCCGGGGCGAGTTTAGGAGTGAGTTTGGTGATTGCTGGAGGAATAGGATTCGGATTTTCAAACGGATGGCTCAATCAACTGAGCATCAGTTTCGCAGCTATGATTGGGGCTTTTGCTGTAATGGCTGGAATTATAGCTGTTTCCGTGAAATTACGAGATCATATTTCATTGCTTATATTCGGTTTGATGATAGGTTATTTATGTTCGGCAATGGTCACCATAGTTGAATTCGGAGCTAGTAAAGAGGCCATTAGAACCTTCGTTTTTTGGGGAATGGGAAGTTTTGCGGCAGCTACTTTTTCACAAATTTTGTTGATGGCCATTATTGTAATAGCCGGAATATTGATCAGCTTGGTGTTATGTAATAAGCTTAATGTTATGCTTTTAGGTGAGGATTATGCCAAAACTATGGGCCTTCATTTTTCGCAATTGCGATTGATAATTCTGCTCATTACCGGAGCTTGCACGGGAATTATAACAGCATTTTGCGGACCCATAGCTTTTTTAGGATTAGCCGTTCCGCATTTAGCCAGGGGCTTGGTTAAATCAGGCGATCATAAGTTATTGATGCCCGCCGTATTGCTTTCAGGCGCTGCTGTGGCTATGCTTTGCGATTTGATAAGCAGATTGCCCGGTTCAGATTACAGTTTACCTCTCAATGCAGTTACCTCTTTAATTGGAGCGCCAATAGTAATTGCCATAATATTCAAAAATGCCCGAATGAAATCCTGGTTCTGATGTCGAATTCCGTTTTGGAAATATCAAATTTGAGCGTGGGTTTTGCAAAGAAAGAACTCTTTAATGTTCCCAAGGCCTGCATAAAAAATGGAGATTTCATTGCTTTGTTGGGAGTAAATGGTTCAGGAAAAAGCACGCTGATCAGAACAATACTTGGATTGCACAAGCCGCTTTCAGGAGAAATCAAATTGAATGCAAAGAGGATTTCGGATTACAGTATTTTGGAGAGAGCCCAATATCTCGCAGCGCAATTCACCGGTAAACAAGGCATTCCGGGAGGATTTGAAGTAAAAACCCTGATTTCGACCGGCAGGCATCCCTATGATTTAGGATTTGGAAAACTTAGTTTGCACGATGAGCAAATCATAACAGGGAGTGCAGAAAGCCTCGGGATTTTAGAATTATTAGATCGAAAAGTGGAGAATTTGAGCGATGGCGAATTTCAAAAAGTGATGCTAGCAAGGGCTTTAGCGCAAGATACCCCCTTCATTATTCTAGATGAACCCTTTTCGTTTTTGGATTATCCGGCCAAAAAAGCACTCATGGCTCAATTAAAATCGCTTGCTCAATCCGGCAAGGGAATTCTGTTCTCAACGCATGATCTCGAAATGGTGGTTCCTGAAACAAATCGCTTCTGGATTTTTGATAAATCGTATGATAAACAGCATGTTATGAGAGAAATGGATCATGTTGAAATCTACAAAACCGGAATATTAAAAAAGGCCTTTAATTTCGACCCCGGTCTATAAAAACAATATTCCTAAAAACAGAAAATCCCGTCTGAAACGGGATTTTATGCTTGCTTAACCTAATTAACCTAATGCCTAATATGAGAAATACTATTTGTTCTTTGCTTTAGAAACCGTTGTTTCTAATTACTATTACGGCAGCAGTCATGGAAAGGTTTCAAAAAAAATATGTTTTTTTTAAATTATTTTTAGAGTGTTGATAATCAGTAATATAATAGCTCATATATTTTAGTGAAATGAAGTTTTGGCTTGGGCTTCGTTCGCAAAATGGCTTTCAAAATCATCCCCAACTTTCCATTTTATACCAAATCTACATATAATATAGTCCAAAACATTTTTTATTAATGATTGGTAAATGCCGTTAGAGTGGCTGTTATAGACCAATGGAGTAATACAGAATTGGACTATAACAGATACCTAAATGGTATTACATCATCCCGCTCCCTAAAAATTGAAATTACTGCATTGTTAATTTTTGCTTTTTCCAAAACGAATCCTCAAACAAACATTTCAATGCTCTGTTATATGGACTAATTTTGCAGCCAATTCAATTCGAACTATGCCTTTAAGAATGATCGTGTTCTTCCTTTTTGCCACAGCAATATTGTTGCTTATCGACCTCTATGGTTATAAAGGAATTAAAATGTTGACGTCCAATCTCGAAATTTTACCGAGACGCATTTCCAGGTGGATGTGGTGGATTCCGACAATAATTACTAGTGTTCTTTTCGTTTATCTGATGTTTGAGTTTCAAAAACTCATGGATAGCAAATCGTATAAATTATTCTATTTCATTACCGGATTTGCCATCACCTTCTTAGTTACCAAGCTCGTTTTTGTCATTTTCCATTTTGCGGATGATATCGTTCACCTTGGGCGCTTGTTTTTCTCTTGGCTTCGGCCCAAGCAGGAAATTGGCTCTGCTGTTCACGAGAAAATCAACCGTTTACAATTTATTAATCAAGCAGGATTATTAGTCTCGGGATTTGTGTTTGGAAGCATGATCTACGGGCAAATAAAAGGAAAATACAATTTTAAAGTTTGGCGTCAAAATATTCCTTTTCCTGATCTACCCGAAGCCTTTGCAGGCATTAAAATCGTTCAGTTGAGCGATATGCATCTCGGCAGTTTCATGGATAACAGTTTTGATGAAGTGAAAGAGGCAATAGCAAAAGTGAATGAGTTGGAACCTGATTACATCTTTTTTACGGGAGACTTGGTTAATAATTACGCTTATGAAGCGGAGCCTTGGATTGAAATCATTGCATCATTAAAAGCCAAGCGCGGTAAGTATTCTATTTTGGGTAATCATGATTACTCTGATTATGTTCCATGGAAGAATCCAGAGGAAAAAAAGGCCAACATTGAAAGACTTTTTGAAATTCACGAAGAAATGGGTTTCAAATTATTGAAGAACGAAACCGCAATTCTCGAGAAAGACGGTCAGGAAATCGCATTGGTTGGAGTAGAGAATTGGGGAAAAGGTTTTCATCAATATGGCGATTTGAATAAGGCTTTGGAAGGACTGAGTGAAACGGCCTTCAAAATACTGTTATCCCACGATCCCACTCACTTCGATCAAGCGGTTATGGGCAAAACAAACATAGCTTTAACCATGAGTGGACATACTCACGGAATGCAAATGGGAATCGAGATACCGAGTCTTGGAATTAAAATCAGTCCGATTCAGTTGAGGTATAAACGTTGGGCGGGATTATATGATATCAACGGTCAATATCTCTATGTTAATCGCGGATTTGGATTTCTTGGTTTCCCAGGCAGGGTAGGGATATATCCAGAAATCACCCTTTTAGAATTGCAAAAAGCTTAATCAATCTACAAATTCGATTAATTGCAAGTTTTTATCATTGTCAAATTTGAGTAAAAGTTTGACTGGCGCAGTTTCTAAAATGCTAAGGATTTTGTTTTTTTGACCGTTACAGATGATGTACTTCTCTCCAAGCAGCAGTAATTTATCATCCCCAGCATCTTCAACCATTGAAACAAAGCCAAAAAGGTCGGATTTGGGCTCCAAGGTATATTCAAAGCTAAAATCTGCATTTACAGGTTCCTTCTTCAATAATTTTTTCATCCGGTATTCTTTGGATGATCCATCCGCAGGAGCTGGGTTTATATCTCTGTATTCAATGCGCAACTGATAGGTAAAACCCCATTCAAATTCAAAACCCTGAATATCGAAATCAACGGTACATTTTTCCCCATTCATTTTACCGAAGGTACAAGGGTGTCTTCCCTCTCCGATACAAGTAATTTTGTATGGGTTAATGTCTAAAACAGCTTCTCCGGCTCTTGATTGTGCAAATGAAAGCTGCTGCAAGCCAAGAATAAAGATCAGAAACAAGGAGTGGATTAGCGGACGGATGAATTTCATACCGTCCAAATTACTGAATAATCATCGATTGCTATGAAGCCCACATTCCTTTCCAGAATTCTCCCACCACCATCTTCCCGCCCTTGGGTGTTCGCCTGGCATTATAGCTCTAGTGCATGGTGCACAGCCAATGCTCTTGTATCCTCTGGAATGTAAGGAGTTTATCGGGATTTTATTCAGGTTAATATATGATTTAAGTTCATCATCCGTCCAATCGATCAATGGATTGAATTTTATCAATTCCCTTTCATTGTCGTATTCGAAGGACTGCATTCCCAATCGATTTTCGCTTTGTGCTGATCTCAGACCCGTTATCCAAACCTTGCTGCCTTTCAATGCGCGGTTAAGTGGCTCTATTTTTCGGATATTACAGCACTCTTTTCTTTCCTCAATTCCTTTGTAAAAGCTATTAAATCCTTTATTTAGTGTAAGAGATTCAACTAATTCATTATTAGGGTAATAAACTTCGATATTTAAAGCATATTTCGAACGAGTAATATCGGCAAGATCGTAGCTTTCCTGAAAAAGTCGGCCGGTGTCCAAACTGAAAATCCGAATAGGAATTTTGTTCTTGGCAATCATTTCGGTGATAACCTGATCCTCTTCACCAAATGAAGTTGAAAATGCTATTGCGCCATTATATAATGCACTTAATTTCAATAGCTTATCAACAGGAGAACTGTATTTCCCGATTTCAATTAATCTATCCGCTATTTCTGGCGCAATACTCATGGCTTTCTAAAATATTCCCAAATACGGTCATGAGCGTAAAAGAGAAATATCTTGGTAAAGACTTCTACAGCCCCTATACTAAAAGCGAAACGCCATTCTCCGGTAATGAAATAGGAAATAACTATAGTGTCAATTGTGCCTATTACTCTCCATGATATAGCCTTTGCCACAGATCTGAAATGGCTTCGTTTGTCAATTTTGAGCTTCTCCTTTTGCGGAATGATGTGGTCGAGCAGCATTTTTTCTATTGAATAAGCACAAAAGTAATGAACTATACTTAATCTACCAAATTAATAGACTAAATAAATCAATTGCATGCTAAACATCGGTTGCTCCAAATTAGAAACAGCATTGTAAAGACTTATGGAAAGAAGAGGTGCCTTCCAGCTTAAATGGATTACAACATATCGAGTAATGTTCTGCCTTCAAGCACTTTTAGTGTAGCATCACGGGCTTCAATCATTACCCTTTGTAATCCGCAGTTCTCTTCATTGCAGTTTTCGCATTTTTCATAGAAATGCAGACTTACACATGGCAGCATGGCAATTGGGCCATTCATAAGTCTTACCACATCTGCAACTCTAATTTCTTCAGGCGTCAAACGTAAAGCATATCCGCCACCTTTTCCTTTTTTGCTTGATAGTACTCCTGCTTTGCGCAATTCGAGTAAAATATTCTCTAGAAATTTCAATGGAATATGCTGATTTTCAGCAATCTCAGATATTAATACTGGAACGTTCTGATCCTTTCTGGCTAGAAATGTCAGTGCTTTAAATGCGTACTGTGTGCGTTTGGAAAGCATAATAGGTTGATCCGGAAAGATAGAGAAATCGCTGAAGTTACCATGCAATTAATCTCAAAGGTTAAGTCTGGGTAAAACTTAAATCGTTTTAAGATTTTGAAACGAGCAGAATAAATGACTCTCTGGCATTCTACGAATTGGCTTCAATCTTTATTTCTTAAACGTAAGCATGATGGCTCTTTCATGGGAAATCCCGACCTAGAGATGGGGAAGGGAAGACGAATATTCCTAAGGTATGTGTCAGAATTCGGATCAAATTCCAGATTCAAACTTTCTGGCTTTTTAATTTGATGGCTTATTGCAGAATTTGTTTGCGCAAATGAAGGATTGCCAACTTGGTCTATGCGCGATTGGCAATCTTAATTTGCGCTTTACTTTCATGCTTATATTGCCCCTGAAACAAAAGTCATTTTCAATACAAATTGGTCAACATGATTCTTAGTTATTTCGAGTCTTAACATTCCCGCGCATCTCTTATCTTTGTGCCCCTCAAATATTCCAATCCTATGTCAGACGATAAAAAAGTGATCTTTTCTATGGTGAAGGTCAATAAGAACTCACCACAAGGAAAACACATTCTAAAAGATATTTACCTCAGTTTCTTCTATGGAGCCAAGATTGGTATAATTGGAGCCAACGGTTCGGGTAAGTCAACTACTATGCGCATTATTGCGGGACTTGATGAAGCGTTTCAAGGCGATGTGGTTTGGTCGCCTGGCTATTCAGTTGGCTATCTCGAACAAGAACCTAAACTCGATGAAAGCAAGACGGTGCGCCAAATTGTAGAAGAAGGGACGCAGGATGTTGTTGATGCGCTTCGTGAATATGAGGAAATCAACAATTCATTCATGGATGAAGAAATACTGAATGATCCTGATAAAATGCAGGCCCTGATGGATCGTCAGGCTTCGGTACAAGATAAAATCGATAGCATGGGAGGTTGGGAGCTCGATACCAAGCTCGAAATCGCAATGGATGCACTTCGCACTCCTCCGGCTGACGCCCTTATCAAAAACCTAAGCGGTGGAGAATTGCGCCGAGTGGCACTTTGTCGATTACTGCTCAAACAACCGGATGTATTATTGCTCGATGAGCCAACTAACCACTTGGATGCAGAATCGGTATTGTGGTTGGAGCAACATTTACAGCAATATCCGGGAACTGTAATTGCGATTACCCACGACCGTTATTTCCTTGATAATGTTGCAGGTTGGATTTTAGAACTCGATCGCGGTGAAGGCATTCCATGGAAAGGAAACTACTCTTCATGGCTAGAACAAAAATCGAAACGATTGGCTCAAGAAGAGAAACATGAAAGCAAAAGACGAAAAGAGCTTGATCGGGAGTTGGAATGGAGTAGAATGAATCCAAAGGGCAGGAGAGCTAAGAATAAAGCACGTTTAGGTAATTATGAAAAACTCTTATCTGAAGGCGGAAAAGAGAAAGAAGCTGCTCTTGCTTTGCCCATTCCTAATGGTCCGCGTTTAGGTAACGATGTAATTGAAGCTATTCACGTTTCTAAAGGTTTTGGCGATAAATTGCTCTATGAAGATCTGAATTTCAAACTTCCACCTGCGGGTATAGTTGGTGTTATTGGACCGAATGGTGCAGGTAAATCGACTTTGTTCAAGCTTATCCTCGATTTGGAAAAGCCTGATGCCGGAGAGTTTAAAATTGGCGAAACGGTGAGAGTGGGATATGTTGACCAAACTCACAAAGAAATTGATCCGCTTAAAACAGTTTGGGAAGTAATTACAGGCGGAAACGAAGTTGTGGAACTCGACGGACAAATGGTAAATTCACGCGCTTATGTGAGTCGTTTCAACTTTAATGGGTCAGATCAACAAAAGAAATGCGGAGTACTTTCAGGAGGGGAGCGTAATCGCTTGCATCTTGCCATGACACTGCGTTCTCAGGCTAATGTCCTTTTGCTAGATGAGCCAACCAATGACCTCGATGTAAATACATTGCGAGCTTTGGAAGAAGGTTTGGAGCATTTCGCAGGCTGCGCAGTGGTAATTTCCCACGACCGTTGGTTCCTGGATCGTATTTGCACTCATATTCTCGCTTTTGAAGGCGATTCTCAGGTTTATTATTTCGAAGGAACATTTTCCGAATATGAAGAGAATAAAAAGAAACGATTGGGTGATGTTACACCTCATCGCATCAAGTACAAAAAACTAGTTAAAGGTTGATAAACAGATATTTAAGAAGCCGTTCGAAAGAGCGGCTTTTTTTTGACTCATAATTCCGAAAACGGGAAACCTCTGGTCTGGATGTTTCAAAGGATTACTTCCTGAGGTTTGCAAGGGCGTTTAATATTGATGATTAGGAAGAAAGAATCCCGCAGATTAGCGCAGATCAGCTATGAGGAATCTTCAGGAAAATTTTATTCGAAACTCTTCGAAGCAGGAAGAAGTATGAATTTTGTGTCTGCGTTAATCTGCGAAATCTGCGGGAAAACTCTTGCTTTGTGTCGGTTTGATCAAGGCCCTCTGTAACTCCCGTCAATTATGATTTTCTGTTTGTGTTTTGGCTGTCCTATCGCACCATGCAGAAGCGGTCTTTTTTCTCTAAAAGTCTTAAAGCTACATTTTTAGATTGTTCAAAAAATATTTTTAGCTTTGCCTAAAAATACACAATGCCAAAAATATTGTTCAGTATATTTTCACTTTCCTTACTCATGTCATGCAAAGTTCAAGATTCTGATAATGAGATGAATAAGGATCAAAAAATTCAAATAGTATGCACCACTTCTATGTTGGGAGATGTGGTGAAGGCCATTACTGGAGATAAAGCTCAGGTTGATGTTTTGATGGGGCCGGGGGTAGATCCTCACCTTTTTAAAGCTTCTCAGGGTGATATTGCTTTGATTTCAGAATCAAATGTTCTCATTTTTAATGGTTTACACCTAGAAGGAAAAATGATCGATGTATTAGAAAAGACAGGTTCTTCCAAATTTGCTTTTGATGCAGGTGCTTCGCTAAATGCTGAAAGATTGCTGCAAATGGATGGTACTTATGATCCACATATTTGGTTCGATGCTGAAATATGGGCTACTGTGTGCTCAAATTTGACGGATTCACTAGTGCTTTGGTTTCCGCATCATCAAGACTTATTCAAAGCAAATTCCGAGGCTTATATCAAGGAATTAAATGATTTGCATAATTGGGCTAAGGAGCAAATCTCAACTATACCAGCAGAACACCGAGTGCTCGTAACTGCTCATGATGCATTTGGCTATTTCGGACGGGCTTACGGACTAGAGGTGCATGCTTTACAAGGGATTTCAACACAAGCTGAATTCGGATTGAAAGATGTAAGCGAATTGGTGAATTTCATTACAGAAGATAAGATTCCGGCCATTTTTGTTGAGTCTTCCATTTCTGAACGATCAATGAAAGCAGTACAAAAGGGATGTGAGGAAAGAGGCTTAAACGTTCAAGTGGGCGGCACTTTGTATTCCGATGCACCTGGTTCTATTGGTACTCCTGAAGCCACCTATTTGGGAATGTTCAGGCACAATGTTAATACCATCAAATTAGCATTGATCAATGAATGAAGCTCATAATCCGATTCTACTTGATGTACATAATCTCACGGTGAGCTATGGAGGCAAGCCCGTATTATGGGAAATTGACTTCGAAATGCCATTTGGAGTTTTAGGAGGAATTATTGGTCCAAACGGTTCAGGCAAAAGCACTTTGCTCAAAACGATAATGGCTTTGATTGAACCACTATCGGGACACGTTAATATTTTTGGAAAAGGACTCGACGAAGTAAGATCAAAAGTGAGTTATGTGCCTCAACGTGAGTCGGTTGATTGGGATTTTCCGGCGAGTGTGCTGGATGTCGTTTTGATGGGTAGATACATGAAGAAGTCTTCGTTCATGGGAGCATATTCCAAAACGGATGTAGAAATTGCGAAATCAGCCTTGGAAAGGGTAGGAATGGACACTTTTCAAAATCGGCAAATATCAAAGCTCAGTGGTGGTCAGCAACAACGCGTTTTTATGGCACGAGCTATTGCTCAGGATGCCGATTTCTATTTGATGGATGAGCCCTTTGCAGGTGTTGACGCGGCTTCCGAAAGACTGATAATGGATGTTTTACTGAGTATTCGTGATAGCGGGAAATCATTACTGATCGTTCATCATGATTTACATACCGCCAGAGATTATTTCGATTGGGTGGTGATGCTGAATACCAGATTGGTGGCTGCGGGACCGAAAGATGAAATTTTCACGGAGAAAAATTTGCAAGAAGCCTATGGAGGAAAGCTTACCGTGCTTTCTCAACTTTCACATCTGGTAAAAGACCGCGATTTTCCAGTTCGAGAAAAACCAAGAACAAAGAAATAGCATGTTCAGGGATCCGAATGCGATGATTGTATTGGCCGGAGTGCTTTTGTTAGCCTTCAGTTCAGGATTGGTAGGCACTTTCACTTTTCTCCGAAAACGAGCTTTGGTGGGTGATGCAGTTGCACACTCTATTTTACCAGGCGTTTGTTTGGCTTTCATGATTGGTGATTCCCGAAACATGTTATATCTCATGCTAGGAGCTTTAATTGCAGGCTGGCTTTCACTCTTTTCCATGGATGTTATTCTGCGAAAATCCAAAATCAAATCTGATACAGCAACTGCTTTAGTCTTAAGTGTTTTTTTCGCTGCCGGTATATTTCTTCTTACCATTATTCAACAAAGTGGAAAAGGAGCTCAATCCGGATTGGATCAATTTTTATTTGGAAAGGCCGCCGCTATGCTTCCTCAAGATGTGTTGGTATTTGCTATTTCCTCGATAAGCATTGTACTCTTGATTTTCATTTTTTACAAGCCTTTCAAAATCGTTTCATTTAATGCTGATTATGGTAGAAGCATCGGAATGAAAGTTGGGGCCTATGAATTCTTACTTTCCACCTTAACGGTATTGGCCGTTGCTAGTGGGATACAGGCGGTGGGAGTGGTGCTTATGGCGGCTTTGTTAATTACACCGGCAGCGGCAGCGCGTTTTTGGACAGATCGCTTGTCATACATGCTTATTATTTCTGCTGTAATGGCCATGATCTCTGCTTTTTTGGGTACTTGGATCAGCTACACCAGTAGCGGAATGCCTACCGGTCCGTGGATTATCATGGTTTTATCAGTAATTGCGGTATTATCCATATTTATAGCTCCAAAAACCGGAATACTTGCAAAATTCCTGCAAGCAAGACGGAATTCCAATAAGATACTTTTGGAAAATGCGTTGAAATCATTTTACCTAGCAGGAGAAAAAGTCAATAATTTCAAGATCCAGAAAACCGAAATTCAATGGCAATCCATTTGCAATTTAAATGGTGCTGTATTGACTAAAGTATTGCGAAAATTGAATCGTATGAAATTATTGCTGAAGCTTGGTGAAGCTTGGCAACTTAGCGATTCTGGAATTGAAGAAAGCAAGAGAATTGTGCGATTACATCGACTTTGGGAATTGTATCTGAATCAACGATTGAACCTTAAACCTGATCATGTGCACGAAGGAGCAGAAGCTATGGAACATTTGATAACTCCAGAATTGGAGGCTCTTCTGAGCAAAGAACTCGGCAATCCTGAACTTGATCCGCATAATAGTCAAATACCCTATTCAACAAAACCATGACTGCTTTTTGGATCATATTAGCAGGCTCCTTGGTAGCAGTTTCTTGTGCACTCTTAGGTACATTCCTAATTCTGCGAAGAATGGCAATGGTTGGTGATGCCATTTCGCATTCCGTTTTACCCGGAATTGTAATTGCCTATCTTATTTCTGACGATCGATCAGGATGGGTTTTGCTTACAGGTGCTGCACTTACTGGGGTTCTGGCCTCACTGCTCATAGAATGGTTTCATCGCAAAGCAAGAATTCAAAGCGATGCCTCCATCGGAATCACATTTACTTGGTTATTCGCAATTGGTGTAATTTTAATCAGCAAATATGCCGGTGATATTGATCTCGATCAGGAATGTGTTTTGTATGGAGAAATCGCCTATTTGCCGCTCAGCACCATAGTTACAGAATCAGGCTACAGCTTTGGGCCAACCGGAATTTGGATTCTTTTACTTAATTTAATCCTTGTTTTATTATTTGTTATTTTGGGCTATAGAGGATTACAAATCACCACCTTCGATCCTTCATTTGCGGCGGCAATGGGCATTTCAACGGCATTTTGGCATTATGGATTAATGTCGGCAGTATCGCTAACCACCGTTTTTTCATTTGAATCCGTTGGAGCAATTTTAGTTTTGGCATTTTTGGTTGTTCCGGCTGCAACGGCTTATTTGCTAACAGAAAAGCTCCGCAGCATGTTAATTCTTGCATCCCTATTTGGCGTAATGGCATCTACCGGTGGATACTATTTGGCACTGTGGTTTGATGGTTCAATAGCAGCCGCAATGGCCCTTTTATCAGGCGGTATTTTTGCTTTGATATTCATTTTTGCGCCAAAGCAAGGTATCATTTTTAAATATCTGCGTTCAGAAAAGTTGCTTTCAGGAAAAAGTCTTTCAGCTCAGGAATTTCCTTTGAACAAACATAAATTTTAGACCATGGCCATTTCTCAGAATGAAGAAAACTATTTGAAAGCCATTTTGCATTTGCAACTAACTCAGGGAAATGATCTTCGTGTTTCTACCAACGCTATTGCCAAATCCTTGGGTATTCAGGCCGCTTCAGTTACAGAAATGATGAAGAAATTGGCTTCAGCAGGTTTGATAGAATATGAGAAATACCAAGGAGTTTCGCTGAGCAAAAAAGGATGGAAATTGGGCTCTAGCATAATACGGAAGCATCGACTGTGGGAGACCTTTTTGGTAGAGAAGCTGGGATATGATTGGGCTGATGTGCATGTTATTGCGGAGCAATTGGAACATGTTCAAAGCGACAGTCTGATCAATAAATTGGATGAATTTTTGGGATTTCCTCAAATTGATCCACATGGCGATCCTATTCCAGATCAAGAAGGAAATTTCCCTCAAATAGAGCAGTTCAAAATCTCTTCAATGAAACTTGGAGAAGTTGCGCAAGTGAGCAGCGTGTCGGATGATTCAGCTCCATTCCTGGCTTATTTGCAACATTTAAAAATTAATATCGGAACTTCGATCGAAACAATTGCTTTTGAGCAATATGACCGTTCTATTGAAGTGTTAATCGATGGGAAAAACCAACGATTAAGTGCTGAAGTGGCTGAATGTATTATGGTAAGATACCGAACAGAAAAGATTTAATTTCCATTTTTGGCTCCTTCGTAATAACAATTGAGAATGGAGTCCATTTCTTGTTTCCCCTCTGCTATGGCCATGGCTTTATTCCAGGTGCTTTTATCTAACATTTCTGCTAAAGGTTGCTTTACATCATCTAAATGACTCATGGCAATGAGCAGTAGTTTATCCCAAGTTTTATGGTACCTCAAGAGGTCATCAGGGTAAACAACTCTGCGTTTGGAGCCTTCGGGTAATGCTCGAAATGGTCGGTCTATATTGAGATATCCGTAATCATCTGTCAATTCTTCACCCGGATGAATATCACGAATGGCGATTTCAAAATCATAGGCAGTAGTGAGGCAATTTGATTTAAAACTGTGATTAACATATCGGGAATGATCCCAGCAAAGCACAAAATTGCCTTTGTTATTTCTAAAACAGTAAGTATCCAAAATTTCCTGATAAGCAGGGCTCATTTTTGAGATTTGGGCTGGGGTAAATTCCCTGTCGAGTTTGTCAAGAACCCAAGTTATGGTGCCTTTTGGGATAAATTCTCGTGCTACCACACCGTAGCCAATTTCTGCACTAATGAAGCGCAATTCAGTACTTGGATGAATCATGTAAAGTTAGAAAACTGGAGGTCTGATGATAGGTTCTTGCCAAACGGAATTTTAAGCCTTTTGTAAAGCAAGATTCGCAAAAAAAAACTGGAGTAGAAAGGAATTGTGAAAATTTTTATTCTCTGATAATCAGAGGTTTAATCCTTGTTAGTGGCTTCAATCATTGGCGCTTGCTCCCAAATAGCCTTAATAAATAACTTAGCAGGCTCTCGGCATAAGGCATTTTTGTAATCCATTCTTTCAGGATGCCATTGAACAGCCATGGCGAAAGGATGATTATTGATGTCTAAAAAATGAAAAGCTTCAGGAATACCGTCCTCGGCTGTTGCTATTACCTCAAATCCAGGAGCAATTTTATTAATTGCCTGATGGTGATTACTGTTTACCTCGCCTTCACTGATACTTGCCTGCAATGCCAAAATTGAACCTTCTTTCAGTTTAACAGCATGCATAGCATCACTTTCTGTTTGTTGGTGAATGGAAGTATTGCGTTCCCTGGGCAAATCCATAACCAAATCGCCACCTTTGGCAACATTCATCATTTGCATACCTCTGCAAATTCCAAAAATGGGTTTATCAGATAAAAAAGCATAATTAACACAAGACATTTCCAATGAATCTCTGTATAGGTCCGGACTTCCGCATAATGAATCTATGTCTGTTTTTCCATATAAGTTGGGAGCTAAATCAGCCCCACCAGAAAGTAAAATCCCGTCGCATTCTTGTAATACAGAATCTAATTGAGCCCCATGCAAGCCATAAAGTTCAACAAATTGCAAAGAGCGATCTACATTTTGAAGCCAATGTTGTATAACAGAATCGGGATAAAATTTAGAAATGCCTATTAATTGTCCTTTTTCACGGAGCAGTTTCTGAGGCTGTGAATCATTGCATGCAATGAAAAAAAGCAAAGAAGTGAGGAAGAGAAGACGTTTTTCCAAAATTGTTCGATTTGATAAAGTTTCAAATTCCAGAAATGGAATGAAAACCAAAAATAGCGAAGATTTTGCTGTTTCAGGCCCGGAGAGACCGGAACAAATAGTTGACAATGTGTGAGCTATTTGTTCCGGACCTTTCCCTAGGGAGGGTTGCAATGTGTTAGGTTACCCACTGCAACAATCTTCTCTGAGCCTTAACCAAAACCTGCCTTACCACGGGCAGATTAACCAAAATCTGCCTTACCACGGGCAGATTAACCAAACCTATGTGACAAATGTCAGGCTAATAAATCATGAAATTGTCACGGGAATAATACCAAATTGAAAACATTTACCCTACTGGTCCCAAATAAATTCTCCAATAACAGGAAAATGATCAGATGGAGGTATGCCATTCCAACACTCAGAAATAACGCCGTATCTAAGGGGTGTGATTCCATCTGAAATGAAGATGTGATCAATCATTACAGCGTTTTTAATTGCTTCACATCGGAATGCATTGTAGGTATAATCCGGGCCATATTTCTGAATTAAATCGGACGGATCCCGCATTCGGGAAAGAGGAGTGCTAAACCATTGCCAAACACCTAAAGGCTTTCCCTCATTAAAATCACCCATTACAATTCTAGGCCTTCTTCCAGCTTCTTTTTCTAAAAGTGCAGATATTAAATTGGCACTATTGATCCTAGATTTTTCTCCTATATGATCCAGGTGTGTATTAAATACACAAAGTTCGCGATTAGTGCTTAGTTCACGAAGAATGGCAAAAGTTGCAATCCTGGGTAACGCAGCATCCCAACCTATACTTCCAACCTCAGATGGATTCAAAGAAAGCCAATAGGTGCCCTGATTAATCATTTTGTAGCGCTCATATTTGTAGTAGATAGCGCAATATTCTCCCTTGCTATCAGCATCATCCCGGCCAAGTCCAATTCTTTTGTAATCAGACAACAAAAGATCCAAATCCAGGAGTTGATGATCTAATCCTTCTTGAATTCCCAAGATGTCCACCTTATTAAATAGAATTTGGGATGCGATCATATCTTTTCGTTCCGACCAAGTCATCGGATCATCAGGATTATCGTAGCGAATATTATAAGTCATAACATGAAAGGAATGCTCCGATTGTGCATTGCTTTGCTCTGAAATAAAGGCTAGGAGTAATGCCAACCCTAAGTGAAACAATTGCAAAGAATTATAGCTGAACTTCAGCAATGCGGAATCATTTTTCGGATTTAAATCCATGACGCTCATTGGTTGATACGTTTTTCACATTCCATTCTACTAGTTCATTAAACGCATGTTTTCTCACTTTGCAATTACTCACAGGGCAAAGTGGGCAGCTAAATTCTCGACAAGGATCAGTATGCACGAACATTTCAACTTTATCGCCATATTCTGCTTTAACTAATGCATCAATCTCATCCACTTGGTCATGCGCTTCTTCAACATTAAGATACCAAGGCAGCGTAATGTGAAAATCAAGATGAAGTACTTTTCCATAGCGGATTACACGCAAATTATGCATGTCTATCCAGGGTGCTTTGCGATGTGAATTGAAAAGTTTCACAAGCTTTTTGAGTACTTCAGTATCGGCTTCATCCATTATTCCAGCTACACTTGCTCTTAGAATTTTATAGGCTGTTCTCAGAATCACGAAAGCAAAAACAATTGCCGTCACTGCATCTACCCAGAGCAATCCTGTTAGCTTTACAATGGTTAATCCCAGAACAACACCGAAGGTTGAAAAAGTATCGGTCATCAGATGATTTCCACTGGCAATTAAGGCAAGTGAATTCGTTTTTCTGCCTTGATTACGTGTTCGCCAACCTACAAGAAAGTTAACTATTGCAGAAAAAATGATGAGCCAAATACCAATATCAATATTGGAAATCTTGGATTGATGAAAGAGTGAATCAATGGCTTCAATTATGATTAGCAATCCGGCAACACCAATCAATGTTCCTTCTACTGCTGCCGAAATGAACTCCACTTTTCCATGGCCATAAGGATGGTTTTCATCTCTTGGAACTGAGGCCAGATAGAGGCTATACAATCCAAAAGCGCCGCTGAATACATTTACTATACTCTCAAGGGCATCGGTATAAATGGCAACGGAATCGGTAAGGTACCAGGCTGTAATTTTGATTCCAAACAGAATAATTCCGGTGGCCAGAACAATCTTCTGAACTTTAATATTAGCCAAAGCCCCATCCATAGCTTCGGCTTAGCTCAATTCAATCTGGCGGACTACTTTTTGCAGAATTTCGAAGACTGTTTCGGCCATTACATTTTCAGAATCAAGGGTTGGATTAATTTCTGTGAATTCAAGACAGCAAATGCGTTCATTTTGAATAAGCTCGAGGATAATGTTTGCTGCTTCACGTTCGTTTATTCCGCCTTTTACGGGAGTACCGGTGCCTTTTGATATTGTTGGGTCTAAGCAATCGACATCAAAAGAGATGTAAATTTTCTCGCAATGACTCAAGTATTTAAGTGCTTCTCTACAAATTTTTGTGATGCCTACTTTTCTGATTTCCGCGGTAGAATAAACTTTAACTTTATTCTTTTTGAAAAGATATGCTTCCTGTTCTTCAAAATCACGCAAAGTCATGAATATCAGATCTCTGTATTCAATTTTAGGCGCAATTCCTCCTACATTTTTTAACTTCTCCCACATTTCAATGGTTTCATAATCGAGGTCATTGACCTTACTTTCCATATTATCTTCCGCAAGTGCAGTAGCCAGAGGCATGCCGTGAATGTTACCCGAAGGAGAAGTAAAAGGGGAGTGCAAATCGCAATGGGCATCAATCCAAATAACACCAATATTCATATCGGGATAAGCCATTTTTATACCTGCCAAAGTGCCTCCGGCATTGGAATGGTCACCTGAAATTACAATAGGAAATTTGCTATCTTTTAAAACATCCCTTACACCAGCGCCAATGCGTTCATACATTTTAAGAATGCTACGAATTCTGCGGGCATACGGACTTCCCATTTCTCCCCAAAGTGCGGAGTTATCATCGGGAATAACGAGTGGTCGGTGATTTTTAAAGAAATGACTACGAAAATCGAGTGCTGCTATTTTAATGGCGTCAGCTCCAAGGCTAGCTCCTCGAGTACCTGCTCCAACTTCTGACTTAACTTCAATCAGTTTTATTGATTTCGTTGGTTTCTTAATGGCCATAGGTTGTGGTTTAGGCTTGATTTTGCTTCAAAGATAAGGTCTTTAGCTTGATTCAATATTAAATTGAAAGACAGGCATCAACCAAAACTCTATCTTGCGCTGCTTTTTAATCTCATACGATGATTTATTCGACAAGATTCATTTTTATCATTTGTTTCAGTCTTTTTGATCTTTACACTCAGGCTCAATCGGATTGGAGAACAAGTTTGAATCAATACAGGGATAGTGTAAATGGCTCATTTGCCAATGCAGAAACAAGCATTCTGTCGGAAGAGGACTTGAAAACCTTTGTAGCACTGGAATTTTATATGCCAGATTCGGAATTTGTGATTACAGCTAGTGTGAAATTGTTGAAGAAAAAGAAGTGGTTTGAAATGAAGACAACTACAGAGCGCAAACCTGTTTATAGGCCTTACGCTAATTTGAGTTTTGAATATAAAGGGGCGAAGTATTCTTTAACTTGCTATCAGTCAGAGCAATTGATGAACAATCCAGAATATCGTGATTATCTTTTTTTGCCATTTACCGATCTGAGTAGTGGAAATGAAAGTTATGGTGGCGGTAGATATCTAGATTTAAGAATTGGGGATATTCAGGAAGGCAATGTGATTCTTGATTTTAACTACGCATATAACCCATATTGCGCCTATAATCACAAATACTCTTGTCCTATTCCACCTGCTGATAATTTTCTGGATGCCGACATAGAAGCAGGAGCGAAGGCTTATCCTGCTGATTGAAGTTCTTGATCGCGCAGAGCTCTGTATATTACTTGGAATAATTCGCTCGTTTCGTAGGGTTTGCGAAGGAATCCGGAGAATAAATCGTGCTGTTTTCCAAATCGTAATTCTTCGCGATCTCCAGCAGTAAGGGCAACAATAGGTGCGTGGTATTTGAGATCACGAATTTTGCATGTTGTTTCAAATCCATCCATCAGGGGCATTTGCAAATCCATCAATACCAAGTCAATATCACCACTTTCCATTAATTTGATTGCTTCCATTCCGGAGCTGCAAACAACTGCTTTAACTTCGTTTTTTTCCAAAATACTTCGGGCTACAAAAAGGTTAATTTCATTGTCATCCACTACCATTATTTTTCGGCCTTTGAGATATTTTAGAATTTCTTCAGCATTATGAATTTGAAATTCGTTTTTCAGATTTTTGGAATCAGAATATTTCAATGCGAGTTCAAAACTGATACTAGTTCCTAATCCGGGTTCACTCGAAATTTGGAATTCAGCTCCCATGGCCTGCACAATTTTTTTACTTATTGCTAATCCTAAACCAGTGCCGCCGAATTTCCGATTGATTGAAAGATCTGCTTGTTGAAAAGGCTCAAAAATACGTTGTATATTTTCTTTGGAAATCCCAATACCGGTATCTTTTACGGTGAATCGAATTTTGGACTCCCCCTGTTCATTTTTAGCCGTATTTTCAACGTAAAGCCATACAAATCCTTTGTCTGTAAACTTTATTGCATTGGAAACAAGGTTGTTGATTAATTGGTTAATTCTGGTTGGATCACCTATAAGATGGGTATTTACATCCGTTCCATGTATAAATTGAAGATTAATTCCTTTATTCGAGGCTTCAATATTTAATGCGGTTTTAGAATTTTCCAAAAGATTTAAAAGATCAAAATCAACTTCTTCCAAATAAGTTTCTGAAGAGTCGAGTTTGTTATAATCTAGAATGCCATTAATGAGATTTAATAAATTTCTGGATGAGTATCTCAATGTACTAAGATGTTTCTTTTTAGAAGGATCCTCATTGCTTTCTTCAAGCATATTTGATATTCCAATTACAGCATTCATGGGGGTTCTGAGCTCATGGGTAATCATAGAAAGAAAATCAGATTTAGCTTTCATGGCTCTTTCAGATTCACCTTTTTCTAACTCTAATCTTGAATTTGCCTCTTGTAATAATTTTTGTTTTTGAAGAAGTAAATTGGCTGTGCGCGTTTTGATTCTATTGGCTCTATAACTGGAAAAGAGTAATCCACCCAATAGTAAAATAATTAATCCCCCAGCAAAATAAATAGTTTTATTCCTTTGTGTAAGTAGACGTTCTTTTTCGGCAAGGGCATAGTTTCTTTCTTTTTCTCTATCGAAGCGATCACGTTCCATAACAAAAATCATATTCTGGATTTGACTCAATCTATTGCCATTTTCAAGTGAGTCTTTAAGTTGTATATAAGCCTCAATGGTATGATAGGCTTCATACGATTTCCCTTCTTTCTCTAGGAGTCGGGCGCGAATTTTCAGGTTTTCAGATAACTCCCATCCGTAATGGTTTTGAATGCAAATTTCGGCGCTCTCATCGAGCAATGAATTTGCTTCTTTGTATTGAATCTTGGCAACTAAAAATTCGCTTAGCATATTAAGAGAGTAAACCAAATTGGGAAGATCCCCAATTTGTCTTGAAATGCTTATCGCTTCACGCAGAAAATGCTCAGCTTTCACATCATATTTTAATTTGTGGTAGCTTTCTGCGGCATTTGCTAAACAAAGAACTTTTCCATTTTCATAGCCCTGTTTTTCATAAATTTCTAGTGCGCGTGAGTAAAACGCTATAGCTTTTTCATCCTCCCCATTTTCACTCAAGATAGATCCGATGTTTTGGTAGATGTCGGCAAGTTCAACACTGTTGTCTCCTTTTTCTAGAAGTCCTTTTGCTTTATATAAATAGCTGAGGGCTTGCATATTATCGCCCATTTCGCTATAAATGGCAGCTAAATTGTTGTATACAGATGAGAGACTATTTTTGTCTTTAAGCTCTTCATAAATGCGCATTGCCTGAAGTAGCTCTTCAACGGCCATTTCCTGCATATTTAAATCGCTGAGATTTACGCCAATAGCCATGTGAGAGGATGCAACACCTGAAGCATCATTAAATGATTTGAAGAGATCTAGCGCTTCTTTATCGACTTCCATCGCTTTTTCGTAAGCTCCTTTTTCCCAAAAGAAAACGCCCATTCTTTGAGCAATTTTGGCTTGGAGTCGACGGTCATGTAAAGTACCGGCGAGTTTTTTAGCAAACAGGAAATTTTTCTCTGCTTCTGCTGGATCCGTATATTCTAAACTGTCGGCGAGTTGCATAAAAAGCTTAACCCTACAACTATCAGGAGCGGAGTGAATAACAGTTCTGAGACTATCTATGTAATCGCCTGCAACTGCCAGCAATGGCAAGAAGCAAATGAGAATTGTAAGTATTTTTTTTATTCCGTTCAAGTGTTGAATGCATTAAACCATTCAAATACTTGTACGTGAACAACACTCAGAAGTTACAGTAAAATATTACCTCAATATCAGTGTTTTAGGCTACTCTGCGTTCCGTTTTATTGTTAAATAGATGGGCAATAATCTCGCTTCGGTAATCAAATATTTCTTTTAGTTTGGCTTTTACAAAAAGGGCATGAGCAATTTTACCCAAGATACCCCAGCCAATTGCATAGTGCACTTCATCAATCATAAGAACTTCCTCTTTTGAAATTGCCTTAAAGTGATGCTTGTGATGCCAGAAAGCATAAGGACCAAAACGTTGTTCATCTACAAACATAGTAGGTTGATCGCAATGGGTTATTTCTGTAACCCAATACATAGGAATGCGCAAAAATGGCCTGACTTTATATTCTATAATCATTCCGGCATACATCTGCTTATTTCTTAGGTCGGTAAGAATATCAAAATGTAAACCTCGAGGTGTTATCTCATTCAAATTTAAAGGGGTAGCAAAAAACTCCCATACGCCTTCTAAACTTCCCTTCAGTATTACTTCTCGTTTAATGCTGTAAACCTTCATCCTCTTTTGTTTCTAATTGTAACACAATAGAGACGGCAATGTTTTACCAGGTTTGTGTATTGAGATATTTCAATCCTAAATATTGCTCTTCCTGTTTAAACAAAATAACGTAAGTGCCAATTGGCAAATAATTTAAAGGAATTTGAATAGATTCCTGTCCTTGGTTCAACAGTTGGGAACCACGCTGTAATTCCTGCCCTATATAGGAATATACAGTCCAATTGAGCATTCCACCATTGGAATTCACATTGAATTTGCCGGCAACACCAGCATCTCGGATTTCAAAACTTGCTGAAGCTAAATTTTGAGTGCTCAAACTTAGATCTGATTCTAATTCAAGAATTACAGGAAGGTGGTCTGACATATAATACAGAGCGCTCATAACTGCATCACTAAGAACTCCACCGTTACAATCAGTAATATTCTCATTAAAACAATCACCAGAGTTGCCAAAGGCAGCGTAAGTATCATCGGCGTAGCGAAGCGTTGAAGCATTATCAAAGAACATTTCACTCATTAAAATCTGATCAAATCTATCGTCCATTCCACCACTTGCACCATCGTTGAAAATATTGTTTGTTCTAGTGCATTGGGTGTGGATTGCGCTAAATCCGGGATTATTGTTCCAAGAGCCAGGTGAGCTTATCGGATCATAAAATCGAGGCGTATTAGCTACGGATAACAAGGCCTGATAACAAGGCTCCGCTGAGTAATACACGTTATAATCACCAGCAAAAATCACCAGTGCATTTTCATCGAGAGAATTATGCCATTCCATGTAGCTTTCAACCATTTCTAGTCTGTCTTGCTCGTTTGCATTGCCTTCAGAGGATTTTAAATGGCAAACTACAGCATAAAAGAATGTAGTGTCGGCTCCATTTTCCAATTGAGAATCTTTAATAAACAATCGATAGTAGTTGATGTCGCGATGAATAGTAATCACATAACCCTGATCTTTGAGACCAAATTTGCTTTGGTTGAAAAGCAATGATTGTTGCAAAGGATTTGGAGTTCCGGGTGTACTTTGCTGAGATATAAATTCTGCTGCTGCAAAATTGGCGTATCCTAGATTATCGAGGGCATCTTCAATTTGATTCAAGCCAGCTTCCGATTTGAGCTCTTGAATCATGAAAAGATCAGGACGATACGCATCCAATATTATTTCGAGGGTATCGATTCTTGAGGGCATTTGTCCTTGAGGAAAGTTGAGCAAATTATATGACATTACTCTGAAGTTACTCTGAGCACTAGCAATGAGCACCGAAAGAAAAAGAAAAGAAAGAAGCTGAATTTTGCGCATTTGTATTTAATTGAAGCCCTAAATTTAGACTACTATATCGGATTATGCGGAATTTTCGTCGTTAAATTCGAAGCAGGAGCAAAGCAGCAGGGCAAAACACAAAGTGAAATACCTATTTTTTATATCGGGGATGAAATTTGAGAACCTCCTTTCTCAAATACTCACGACTTAAATGGGTATAAATTTCGGTAGTTGTGATCGATTCATGTCCCAGCATTTCCTGCACGGCCCTTAAATCGGCACCAGCTTCCACTAAGTGTGTAGCGAAAGAATGCCTCATGGTATGTGGACTTATACTTTTTCGGATTCCGGCAGCGACGGCTAAATCTTTAATAATATGGAATACCATCACCCTGCTCAAACCTTTGCCGCGCCTGTTTACAAACAGAATATCATCTTGTCCTTTTTGAATAGGAACATGTACCCTTACTTCCTTTTGGTAAAGCGAAATAGCTTTCAGGGCCGCTTTTCCTACAGGTACCATTCTTTCCTTGTCTCCTTTACCTATTACTTTTAAAAATCCCTCATACTCATAAACACAGGAGATTTTCAGTCCTGTGAGCTCTGAAACCCTCAATCCACTTGAATATAGCGTTTCGAGAATGGCTTTATTCCGCATTCCCTGATCTGTGCTTAAATCGATAGCACCAATTAATCGATCCACTTCATCAGCATCGAGCGTGTCCGGGAGTTTGCGTTTGGTTTTAGGCATGTCCACCTGCTCTGCCGGATTGTATTTAATAAGGTTTTCAGTGATCAGAAATTTGAAAAAAGATCGCAATCCCGAAATAATGCGAGCTTGGGAAGTAGCGTTCAATCCCAGATCATGGATATATGCGAGAAAAGCTTGAAGATCCTGATGCCTTATTTCATCAGGTGATTTTACTGGAGGATTAAGAGTTTGATATGAAGCTAATTTTTGAACATCATGGACGTAAGCATCTATGGAGTGTTCAGAAAGTGAACGTTCCAGCTTAAGGTACGCACCGAATAGTCTTATTGAAGATTTCCAATCCATGGGCATGTGAACTAAAAACCTCCGAGACGTTTCCCGGAGGTTTTAAGACTAATTTACCTAAACAAATTCTATACTAATTAACCAAAATTGCAAATGTGCAATCACACTGCCTGATCCGGGAGGCTACGGCAACCATTGTTGTTGCGTAACCATGAGCGCCTCCTGCACGGTAATTCTCTCTCCATTGTTATATGCTGTTACGAAGGGCCCGTCAAATGTGTACGATTTGCTAATGCGTTCTCGGTCGTTTCTGGCCGAAGCATAAGCATCATGAGAACCGGTGGTATATTTTACCCAACCATCATGGTTCTCGATATTAAAATTCTCACTAAATCCGTGTTTAGCGTTGAAATATGTTTTTCCAACGGTATTAGGACCAGCAACGATCTGAACTTTATAGGTGATTCCTTTTTCTGCTTTAGGAATAATATTCATTTTAGGTTCAACTGCCTTTTCTTTAATAGGAATAGTACTTTTTGCAGCAACCGATTCTGTTTGGATTTCTTTTTGAGTAACAAGCAGTGGAGTAGTTTCCGTTTTTGGTGAAGTAGTGGTTTTTGGAGCTACAAAATCCTTTTCTTTGATTGTTTTAGTTTCAACTACTGCCAATTTAACTTCAGTTTCAATTGGTTCTGAAACTTTTGTAGATTCAACTATTTTCTCTTGTATTGGAGCGGATTCTTCTATTTTTTGCGATTTTTCTTCCGTTATTGTTGCAATAGGTTCAGAAATAGCTGAGCTATTAGCAATTGCAATTCGAGAAGGGGCATTATTTTCTACGAAGAAGAAATCACCCTCTATAATGGGAATCTGCGCAGCCGTAACTTGATAAACAACTTCTAGTTTTTCAGCTTGAGGTGCATCAAACCAAACAAATTTCACAAGACCTTTATCATAGGTGAAAACGGATCCACCTGAGTTCTTGCTTACAACGGAATATGCAGGATTTAACCGTTCTTCAATTTTGGCATATCCTGTGGCGGATGTACCTTGAATGCTAACTTTCACCTGATAAGTTCCATTATTCAAAGGGGTAATAACCCTAATGGTTCTGTCGTCTCCCGGATTTGAACTCAAGGGTATGTTTTCGGCAATAACTTCATTTACTTCCGTTGCTGATTCATTGTAGGGAGTCTCTGTTTTTGCTGAATCAGGGAATGTTTGAGCCATTTCCCCTGATCCTACAATTACCTTTTTGGCTTGGAGATTAAAGTCAACACGATTGTTTTCTTCGATATAAGAGAAGATTCCTCCAATGCTGAATTCACCAGATGTTTCAGGAAAAGTCTTAAGTTTATAGGAAATTACAAATTCGCTTTCTTGTGGAAGCGTCATCCAGATAAACTTAGCTTTTCCTCCGCTGAAAGTAAAAGAAGCCCCTTTTGTATCTATAGGAGAAACACTTAATCCTGCAGGAATATCAAGTTGTAGTTTTGCAAATCCCTGAACATCAGCTTTGTTGATCTTTACTTCTACAGTTGCGAATGAACCTGCATCAATGTTTGAAGGAAGATTATCGCTAACAGAAACATTAGCTGTAAACCAACCGATAATTATCAGTCCTGTAAAATTTATGAATGCTAGAGAAGCTTTTAACATTAAAGGTAGTATCAGGTGGTTGAGGTAAAACTACCGCAAGACCAGAACCGTCTGTAAGGGGTGATCAGACAATTGCCAACAAGAAAGTGTGAATAAGGCTGATTTTTAGAGTAGGGAGCGATACAAAGCCGCGTGTTCACTCACCATTCGAGTGTAATGAAATCTACTCATGGCGAATTCTCTGGCTTTTTTGCCCATTGATTCTCTGCGAGCTTTATCAGATAACAATGTTACGATAGCTTGTCGGAGCTCTTCAGGATTGCCTGATTGGGTACTTATGCCAGTTTCACCTTCTAAAATGATATCCTGCACTCCACCAACTCGGGTAGAAACAACAGGCACTCCAGAGGCTTGGGCTTCAATGAGACTAACTGGAGTTCCTTCGCAACGAGAGCTCAATGCCAGTATTTCAAATGCGGGAATAGCGGTGTCCACATCTCTTATCCAAGAAGTGAATATAATATCGGCATCAGGATTAGGATGCTCAGGAGTTGAATAAGTTAAGCCTTTATTGATGGCATATTGCACCGTTTCTGATCGGGTTTCGCCATCACCAACTAAAACGGATCGCACTCGCTGACCATTAATTTCTTTAATTCCGGAAAGAGCTTCTACAAAGATTCCGTGTTCTTTTACGGGAGCGAATCGTGCTATATGGCCTACAATTAATTCGTTATCTCTTATATGGTATTGTTCGCGAAACAGTTTCCGATGTAGATCATTGTTGATTCCGAAACGTTCCAAGGCAAATCCCAATGGAATCACCACCACTTTATCAGGGCTAGTGATTTTATGAATTCTGCTGATTTCATCTTTTTGGATATCTGAAATGGCTACTATTCTTGTGGTTGATTTAGCTAGTCTGCGTTCTATATTCTTATAAAAGAGCGTTTTCATGGGGCCGAAGTAATCCTGGAATACATGACCATGAAAGGTATGAATCACAACCGGAACTTTTTCGGCTTTTGCCGCCAATCTACCCACACCACCGGCTTTTGAAGCGTGTGTATGTACGATATCCGGTTTGAATTCCCGAATAATGTTTCTTACGATTTGATAGGCTTTGCGATCATTTTGATAATTCAAGCTGCGCTTCATTTCAGGTATGAGCGTGTACGAAGCCCCGAGCTTATTCAAAATAAATTCCGAACTTTCCTCATCGGGTTCAGGCACGCCACCAATGAGCATTGTTTCAAAGTCCGAGGGAAGGTAACGGGTGAGGTAAGCAGCGTTATAGGTTGGTCCACCTAAATTGAAGCGATTTATGATCCGGAGCACTTTGGGCATGTCCGCAAATGTACAGGGGATTCATACAAACACAAATTAATTATATTGTGTTGGAGCTTTAGAATTAATTTTTAACTTTGCCACCCTTAAGAATCATCAATATGAAAAAAGGTATTCATCCTGGTAATTATCGTCCTGTCGTTTTTAAAGACATGACTAACGAGTATATGTTCATCGGTCGTTCAACTGCCGAGGCTAAAGAAACTGTTACCTGGGAAGACGGAACAGAATACCCATTGGTGAAATTGGAGATCACTTACAAGTCGCATCCATTCTTTACCGGAGTAATGCAATTTGTGGATACAGCAGGTCGTATCGATAAATTTAAAACTAAGTACGGAAAATTTAGCAAGAAGTAATTTTTAGCTAAAAGAGGTTATATACAAGGTTGAAGACCGTTCCGAAACATCGGGATGGTCTTTTTCGATTTAAAGTGGATTGCGATTTCGACGTCTATCCTCCACTCTCTGTTCAGTTTCTGACCGAATTAAAGAGCACGCAACTTAATGGAGAACCGTTCAGATTCGTTTTTGGATTTGAATTTTAGCGAAAACGCCCAACGAGTGTTCCAACGGGAACGTGCTCTACGATTTCTAAATCGTAACCCACTAATGCTGTCTTTTTAGCCGGATGATTAGTAATTAAACGCATTTTACGAACCCCCAGATCTCTCAAAATCTGAGCACCAACGCCATAGTCTTTATTGTCCATGGTTTCGCCGCTATTTTTACCCGAATCGCTGGCTTCTTTACTGGCTTGGTGAGCTCGTAATTCATCTAGAATTCCCTCGTCTTTCCTGAGTTTATTGATATAAACCAAAACCCCTTTACCTTCTCTGGCAATCATATCCATTGCCGCATGCAGTTCTGCACCCTTGCCATAAAAGGCAGATCCGAAAATGTCGCCTACCATGCTTCCTGAGTGTACTCTTGCCAAAACGGGCTCATCTGCTTTCCATTCTCCACAAAACAAGGCAAAATGCTCAGCATCATTCGTTTTTTGGCGATACGCGATTAATTGGAAATTGCCATAATGCGTGGGCATATCCACTTGGATTATTCGTTCTATGATTGAATCGTTTTGCAAGCGATAAGCAATCAAATCCTCGATGGAAACGATTTTCAGTTTGAATTTGTCAGCAATTTCAAATAGTTCTGGCAACCGTGCCATGCTGCCGTCTTCATTCATTATTTCTACAATCACCCCGGCTGGTTCAAATCCGGCTAAACGTGCCAAATCAATCGCAGCTTCTGTATGTCCGGCTCTTCTCAAAACACCACCACGCTTAGCTCTCAAGGGGAAAATATGTCCGGGCTTTCCTAATTCTTCCGGACGAGTAGATGGATTAATCAATGCAAGCACCGTTTTAGCTCTATCGGAAGCTGAAATGCCAGTGCTAGTGCCATGTCCAATTAAATCAATGGAAACCGTAAATGGAGTTTCATAAGCGGCGCTATTGTTGCTCACCATTAGTTCGAGGCCCAAATCATCACATCGATCTTCAATTAATGGGGCACAAATCAATCCACGACCATGAGTGGCCATAAAATTGATGATTTCGGGATTTACATTTCTGGCTGCCGTGAGAAAATCTCCTTCATTTTCACGGTTTTCATCATCTACAACTATTATTACTTCGCCATTTTGAATGGCTAGGATGGCTTCTTCAATGGTATCGAGTTGCCTTTTCATACAAAGAAATTCTAGTGCAAAGTTAGGACATTGCAGACTGCAAGTGTAATTATCGGTGTGAAATAGCACAGGATGATTGATTGTCCTGATGTATCTTTGCAGTAGTATTTGATCTATGATTTACCCTATAGTAGCCTACGGTGATCCTGTTTTGAAACGCAGGGCCGATGAAATAAATAAGGATTATCCGGGATTAGATAAGCTGATTCAGGATATGTTCGAAACCATGTATGAAGCTAATGGCGTGGGTTTGGCCGCTCCACAGATCGGGAAATCGATTCGATTGTTTGTGATCGATGCCCGACCCTTTTCAGAAGGGGAAGATGGGGACTCGGAATGTGCTGATTTTAAAAGGGTGTTCATCAATCCGGTTATTTTTGAAGAAAGTGGCGAAGAATGGCCTTTTGAAGAAGGCTGTCTTAGCATTCCAGGTATAAGGGAAGAAGTGATGCGCAAAGCTGAACTCAAAATCGAGTATTACGATGAAAACTGGGATCTTTATGAGGAAGAACTCGATGGTTTTCCGGCTCGTGTAGTGCAGCATGAATATGATCATATTGAAGGAAAACTATTTACTGATCGCTTAAAGCCATTGAGAAGGACTTTGCTCCAAGGTAGATTAAGTGATATTAGCAAAGGAAAAGTAGATGTTGATTACAGAATGAAATTCCCAAAAAAATGAGATTACGCCTATTGATATTTTCAGGTCTTTTGACTGCGGCATTGATTTCCTGCTCTGAAAATGCAGGTACTGAGAACGCAGAAGAAAAAGCGAATGAACCAGCAACGCATGTTTCAGACCCCGCAGGTGTTCCGAGAGAAGATCGCATCAAGCGGATCGAAGAATTGGAAGTGCAGGTTGTTTCGGAAGGGGATCAACCTACGGAATCAACTGCTCGGAAATTAATGGGAGAGTACATTGATTTTACCAATTTTCAACATAATGACGAATTAGTTCCAGAGTATTTATTTCGAGCTGGGACTTGGGCTAATTATATTGGTCGTAAAAAGAAAGCGGTAGAATTATTTACCAATCTTTACAACAATTACAAGTCATTTGATAAGAGGCCGGAAGCCATGAACATGGTGGCATTTATCTACGATTTCGAGTTGAATGAAAAGCAAAAAGCTAAAGAAGCGTATGCGGTTTTGATCAAAGCTTATCCGGATCACAGTTTTGCCAATGATGCCAGAATGCGATTGGAAACTATCGATCTTACGGACGAAGAATTAATCAAACAATTTGAACAACAAAATAAACCTTCATAATTATGATAATTACTAGCGTTCCAACCGTTCCGGGTCAAGAAATTGCAAGTTCACTAGGCATTGCAAGAGGCAGCACCGTTCGTGCACGCAATATTGGCCGCGATATTTTTGCCGGCTTAAAGAACATTATTGGGGGTGAAATTCACGAATACACCAAGCTCCTCGCAGATTCTAGAGAAAATGCACTTGAGCGTATGATTAAGGATGCCGAGAAAATGGGTGCTGATGCTGTGGTAAATGTTCGGTTCACCACGTCTGCCGTAATGCAGGGTGCATCTGAGATTATGGCATATGGCACAGCTGTTAAGTTGAAATAAGATGTTTATAGCAGTTGGAGTTATTGCCCTATATGTGATCGTGATTATTGTGGCCGCTGTTCTGTTGATCTATTTTTTTGCTAAAAGGCTAGAAGATAAAGACAAGGAGACTTTTGAAAAAAGGGATAATTGAAATGGTTTCTTGGTTCAAATATGCCTTTGCTCTCAGTTTGCCATTTTTCGTGTGGCTTGCCTTTCTTTCTGAAGGTTGGATGTGTTTTATTCCTCTGATTTATGCTTTTGGAGTTATTCCTTTATTAGAATTTGCTTTTGGCGAAAAAGTCAGCAATCCAAATGCGGAAGAGGAAAAGCGATTTCTTCAAAGCAAGGCTTTCGATGTAATGATTTATATTGCTGTTGCGGCTCATTTTGCAACACTACTTGGTTTTTTGTTCCTTATTGATCCTTTGAATGATGGATTTTTAGAATTGTCGGGTAAGGTGATTTCGATGGGGATCATGTGTGGGGTGTTTGGGATAAATATAGGTCATGAGTTAGGACATCGTGTGAATAAAGTGGAACAATTTATTGCCCAAATGATGCTTTTGACTTCACAATACATTCACTTTTTTATAGAGCATAATGAAGGTCATCACCGCAATGTTGGAACTCCCGGAGATCCCGCCAGTGCTAAAAAGAATGAAATTGTTTACCCCTTCATTTTAAAAGGAATTTTCAGTACTTATGTCGGTGCATGGAAAATTGAAATGAAACGATTGCAACGAAAGAAACTTGCTTTCTTTTCATTTCAAAATCGTATGGTTCGTTTTAGCCTTGCTCAATTATTCATGATTGCTGCAATTTGGATTGGACTTGGACCATGGGTGTTGTTGGCCTATTTAACTTCTGCGATCATCGGAATGTGTTTACTCGAAGCCATTAATTACATTGAACACTACGGGCTTCGTCGCAAAAAGTTGAACGAATACCGTTATGAAGATCCCCAGCCTATTCATTCTTGGAATTCGGATTTTGTAATAGGAAGATTGGTGTTGTTTGAACTTACCCGACATTCCGATCATCATTATGATCCATCTCGAAAATATCAAATTTTGCGAACCCATCCGGAAGCTCCTCAATTGCCGGGGGGGTATCCCAGTATGGTTTTGTTGGCATTATGTCCTCCACTTTGGTTTAAAATAATGAACACCAGGGTTGATAAAATTATGCAGGTTTAGGTGTAGATTGAATGCCATAATAAAGTCATTTTTCTACCTTAGCGTTCCTAATAATTCAAATCGAGAAAGAATATGAGATTCCGTCCGGGTGTTTTATGCGCTGATGAGGTGCAGGAATTGTTGAGACATGCTAATGATAATCAGTATGCTTTGCCTGCAGTTAATGTAATCAGCACTAATTCTGTAAATGCAGTGCTGGAGACTGCTCGCGATTTGAAATCTCCTGTTATTATTCAGTTTTCCAATGGCGGTGCGGCTTTTTATGCAGGAAAGGGATTATCTAACGATGCACAAAAAGCTGCAATTTTGGGTGGAGTGAGCGGAGCATTGCATGTTCACACTCTTTCGGAAGCTTATGGCGTTGCTGTGATTTTACATACTGATCATGCTGCAAAGAATTTGTTGGGATGGATTGATGGATTGTTAGAACATGGAGAAAGGCATTTCGAGCGCACAGGACGATCTTTGTACAGCTCGCACATGTTAGATCTCAGCGAAGAGCCATTGCATGAAAACATTGAGATTTCTTCGGCCTATTTAACGCGCATGAAGGCCATTGGAATGACTTTAGAAATTGAATTAGGCGTTACTGGTGGGGAAGAAGACGGGGTTGATAATTCAGGGCTTGATTCATCTAAGCTTTACACTCAACCTGAAGAAGTAGCTTATTCTTATGAGCATTTACTCAAAATTTCACCGCGCTTCACTGTTGCCGCTGCATTCGGAAATGTGCACGGCGTTTATAAACCCGGCAATGTGAAATTGGAACCTATCATTCTTAAAAACTCACAAGATTACATCCAGAAAAAGTTCAATACAGGTCATAATCCAGTGAATTTTGTATTTCACGGCGGATCGGGCTCCGGTCAGGATGAAATCCGTGAAGCTATTTCTTATGGCGCAGTTAAAATGAATATCGACACCGATATGCAATGGGCCTACCTCTGTGGTGTTCGCGATTATATAAGTCAAAAAAGTGCCTATTTACAAGGCCAAATCGGTAATCCCGAAGGCGATGACAAACCCAACAAGAAATTCTACGATCCCCGAGTATGGCTGCGCGAAGGCGAAAAGGCTTTTGCAATACGCTTAAAACAAGCCTTTGAAGATTTGAATTGCGTGGGAAGGAATGGGTAGTTGAGTCATTAATCTTGTTTTCATTTTTAAATATTTTGGCGATTTTATTTGCAACTGTTTATTTTATATTTAATCTATTTGTTTAAAAATGAGTTGATTAAATTATTATAATATATTTTATTTATTGAATACATTTTTTTTTACTAAAATTTATAGCCGTAGTAAGTCCTTATATTGATTTAAATTTCTTAGAGCTTCAGTACTTATAATCCTTATACATCATGAGGATTTATTCTTAATGTTTCATACATTTACCTTAATTCCTCCTCTCAAAATACCTACAATGCTCCCCAAAATTTCTTATCTCAGCACCCCTCAGCATCCTCAACTCGTTCAGGAAGCCTCCATAATGGAAAAATTACATCTTAGTGCTATTTTTAGAAATGAGGCTAATCGCTTTGAAATATTTAGTCGGAAAGAGGCTGCTTTACTTTACGATTTTTCTAAGCAAAAAGTGAGAAATGAAACACTTGCGTTATTGTGTGAAATGGCGAGATCATGCAAGTTGGATGAAGCAATAAAAGCTATGTTTGATGCTGAAGGGATAAATGAAACGGAGCGCAGATCGGCCTTGCATATAGCACTAAGGAATAGAGCGAATAATTCAATTTATGTTGATGGGAAGGATGTGATGCCTGATGTGAAAAATGTATTAGGCAAAATGCGAGATTTCAGTTTGGGCGTAAATAGCGGAAACTGGCGCGGACAAAGCAATAAGGAAATTACTGATATCGTAAATATTGGAATTGGAGGTTCGGATTTGGGCCCGGTAATGGTGTGTGAAGCACTTAAATCCTACAAAGGCAGATTGAATTCCCATTTTGTTTCGAATGTAGATGGTGCACATTTATATGAAACACTGAAAGTGCTAAAACCTGAAACTACATTGTTCATCATAGTTTCCAAAACGTTCAGCACGCAAGAAACCATGCAAAATGCCAATATTGCAAGGGAATGGATTGTGAGTTCATTAGGTGAAGAAGCAGTAGCAAAACATTTTGTTGCCGTTTCTACACGCTCCGATTTAGTAAAAGCATTTGGGATTGACACTAAAAACATGTTCGAATTCTGGAATTGGGTAGGAGGGAGGTATTCGCTTTGGTCGGCAGTGGGACTCTCTATTTCGCTGAGCATTGGTTATGATAAATTTGAAGAATTACTCGAAGGTGCTTATGAAATGGATAGGCATTTTAGCGAATCAAAATTCGAAGAGAATATTCCGGTATTGATGGCATTAATTTCAATCTGGAATCAGAATTATTTGGGATATCGCTCATTGGCATTAATTCCATATTCTCAGTATCTACATCGTTTTCCGGCGTATTTGCAGCAGGCAGATATGGAAAGTAATGGCAAATCAGTTGACAGAAATGCTGAAGCAGTTTTATATCACACTGGTGCTATTGTTTGGGGCGAGCCGGGCACGAATGGACAACATGCTTTTTTTCAGCTTTTGCATCAGGGAACAGAAATTATTCCGGTTGATTTTATCCTTCCTGCAAAAGCCGTTCATCCCTGGCAATTGAGTAATAATATGTTAATCAGTAATTGTTTGGCTCAATCAGAGGCCTTGATGAATGGGAAATCATTAGAACAGGTTAAGACTGAAATGAGAGCCAATGGAAATTCAGAAGCTGAAATTGTATTTTTGTCTAAGTACAAAGTATTCGATGGCGATAGACCAAGCAATACCATAGTGCTAGATGCGCTAACTCCAAAATCCTTGGGAAATTTGATCGCCGCATACGAACACAAAATATTTGTACAGGGTATTTTGTGGAACATTTATAGTTTTGATCAGTTCGGAGTTGAGATGGGCAAAGACTTAGCTGATAAGTTTTTAATTGTTTTTAGTGATCAAATTGATCTAAGTCTTGATTCTCAAGATCTCATAAACCACCTTAAATCATTGATTAATTGATGCTTATCTCTATTTTATTCAAATTTATTTAAGAATTGTAGTTCTTCAAAAATCATTATATTTGATAGCCTTACCAATTTAGTAAAAACCAAACCTGAACCAAGATGACTTTAAAGCATTTCATAGCCGGGGCTGCAATCTTTTGTTTTGCAGCAGAGAGCCAAGCGGCATTTACGGGATTAAGTTCTGAAATATACGCTGTTGGTGCTATTCCCGGAACGATTACACATCGCATCTACGCCAATTTTGATGATCCTAATGATCAGTTAGTTGCGGTTTATGGCCTGAATACAGCACCATTGAACTTTTCTACCACGGGTTCATTTTATCAAAATGGAAACGGTGGTCCGCTTTCAACCAATATAAATCCTTTGTTCTATGGCTTTGATCCTGCATTAGAATATGATTCATGGTTTACTATCGGTTATGACGATCAAATTGCAAATCAATTATTATCAATTGGTATCAACTGGGCTGCTTTTAATGCAGGAGGAAATCTTGTAATCAATGACCCTATTGGTGGTTCATGGTTCATTACCCCTGGCTTTTCTCCGCAGGCATTTCCTGTTGGAGGAAGAGTGTTGATAGCTCAATTAACCACTGACGGTGATATCGATGTGAATATCAATATACAATGGAGAGATCCGGGACAAAATACATTTCAACCCGAAGGATTGACATTAAATATTCCATTTGTAATCGCCGGTTGCACTGATCCATTAGCCCTGAACTTTGATCCACTTGCAACAGTTGACGATGGCTCATGTCAATATCTAGCTCCGTCATTCGCTAATTTGACTTATGAATTAGTTGGAAATAACACAATTCCGGGTTATGACACTTATCGTGTTTATGCCAATTTTACCAATCCTTTGGATCAATTAGTGGCAGTTTTCGGTCAAGATATTACACCAATTGTTGTAACCAATACAGGAGACTTTTATCAGGATGCTATTGGTGGAGCTTTGAGCTCTGATAATCCTGGATTGTATGGATTATTCCCTAGTCTTGAATTCGACTCTTGGTTTACCATCGGCACCGAATCTGCGCCTAATCAATTACAGACTTTAGGTTTAGATTATTCCAGTTTTGAGGCAGGAGGTGATTTTATTGTAAATGATCCGATTGGTGGGGCTTGGTTTGTTTTGCCTGGCACTGAACCTTCCGCCTTTCCAGATGGATTAGGCAGAGTTTTAATCGCTCAGCTTACAACCAATGGAACGGTTGACATGATGGTTAATTTGCAATATCGTGCTCAGGATGGAAGTAATCCTCAAGAAATTGGACTTTATTTATCCTTCCCACCCCTACTTCCGGGTTGTACTTATGCGAATGCTTCCAACTATGATCCATTAGCCAATTCCGACGATGGTTCATGTATTTTTTTAGGCTGTACCGATCCTGCTGCTATAAATTATGATGCAAATGCGAATTCTGATGATGGATCTTGCGAAGCAGTTGTAGATGGCTGTACAGATTGCAACGCTATCAATTATAATCCTGCTGCGAATACGGATGATGGATCATGTATAGCTACAGTATTCGGATGTACCGATCCGGCAGCAATCAATTATAATGCAGGTGCTAATTCAGATAATGGTTCTTGCATTGCCGAAGTATTGGGATGTACTGATCCAACAGCGATCAACTTCGATGCTGCTGCGAATACGGATGATGGATCATGTATAGCTACAGTATTCGGATGTACCGATCCGGCAGCTATCAATTATAATGCAGGTGCTAATTCAGATAATGGTTCTTGCATTGCCGAAGTATTGGGATGTACTGATCCAACAGCGATCAACTTCAATGCTGCTGCGAATACGGATGATGGATCATGTATAGCAACAGTGTTTGGATGTACTGATTCAAATGCATTTAATTATGATCCTTCTGCCAATGTTGACAATGGGACTTGTGAAGGAATTGTAAATGGTTGCACAGATCCATTTGCTAATAATTACAATTGCTGTGCAAACACAGATGATGGTTCTTGCTCTTACAATACTTGCTTGGGCGATTTGAATTTTGATGGTTTTGTCAATACAGGTGACTTGTTACAATTGTTAGCTGTCTTTGGAACTGTTTGTCCGTAATGAGGAAATTTCAAAATAAATTTAAAACCCGGTCTATTTGGCCGGGTTTTTTTATTGGAAAATTGGAATTGAGCGATCATAAAATTGCTTGATTTTGGGAGTATTATTATGATTAAAATTCAGCAAGGGTAGGCTGAGCTTCAAATGTCATCACATTGGACAAATCTAAAATTCAAAGCATCTGCATTCTATCATCCTAATATTAGCCTTGATAGTATTCAATTTGAAAATCCAAAATCTATTTCCAAATCCAGGTTTTGCCTGTTGATTTCGCATAATCTGTTCAGTTCATTTTGGCCTGAAAAATCAATATTCATTTTAAACGTAAAAGACACGGATACAAATAGGTGATAATGTAGATTCGCAATCGGGGCGTATCGCACCGATCGCAGGGGCGTATCGCATACGCCCGATCGCATACGCCCGATCATAATAAATGTGCGTAAACATTACGCCATAAACGTGCGTAAACAATACGCCATAAATGGGCGTAAACATTACGACATAAATGGGCGTAAACAATACGACATAAATGGGCGTATGCAATACGCCCCGACAAAAATTATAGAAAATGTACGATATGCTTCATCAACGTAGGTCAATTCGTTTAAAAGGATATGATTATTCTCAGGCGGGTTTATATTTTATCACAATATGTTGTCAAAACAGATTTCACCGATTTGGCAAAGTTGTAGATGGTAAAATGATATTGAATGAATACGGGCTAATAGCACATAATGCTTGGTTAAAAACACCCGAATTGCGGCCCAATGTTGAATTAGGAGAATTCATTATTATGCCCGACCACATGCACGGAATTATAAGGTTGTTGGGCACTAGAGGCGAATTGCATTCGCCTGAAACGGAATTGCATTCACCTGCAACGGAATTGCATTCGGTTGCAACGGAATTGCATTCGGTTGAAACGGAATTGCATTCACCTGCAACGGAATTGCATTCGGCTGCAACGGAATTGCATTCGGTTGAAACGGAATTGCAATTGCTGGGAGTTAGAGGCGTTTGCAAAACGCCTCTGCTGCGCGGACCATCCAACAATGTTGGCGCAATTGTTCGGGGATTTAAATCATCGGTTACCAAACATTTGGGATTGATTGGATTGATTGGTAAATTGTGGCAACGCAATTATTACGAACGCATCATACGAAGCGAACAAGCACATCAAAATATTTCAAGATACATTATTAATAACCCCGCAAAATGGACACAGAATAAAATAAAAATCAATAGGAATTTACAGAATAGACATTAGTGCGCATTCAACATAAGATTCCAGCGTTCTCAATTTTCTGTTTTCAAGACCCTGAAGTAGCCTTGGTAATTTACATTTGAGATTTTGAGAATATAGGTTCCTGATGCTAGAGATCTGGTGTCTAATTGGATGTTTAGAGATTCGATTTGAGATTCAAGAATTAGTTTACCTGATAAATCTAGTAATTGCAAAGTAGATATGATTGAAGAAGATTGCTCTATTTGCAAATAATCATCAAATGGTACTGGATATATATTGAATATGTTTGAATTCAATTCATTCACAGAAATATACAGAGGGACATTTGCTATAGTTGATGCGGAACACTCATTGATATCAGTAACTTCTATGGAATAATTCCCTGGACTGAGCCCCGAAATTATTTCCGTACTTTCCTCTCCATTTAATGAGATGAAATAAGGAGGAATTCCTCCGGTTATCATCAGTTCAATTTGCCCGTTATCACCGTCACTTGCAGTCACGCTTGAGTTTATGATGATTTCTTCAGGTGATGAAATGGATACAGAAGTACTGCCGAAACATTCAACTTCATCAATCCAATAGAGCTCATATTCGCCGGGACTGAGGTTTGTATTTTCCAATTCTGATTCTTGCCCATTTATATAAAATATCACAGGTGCTTCTGCCGAAATAAATTCGATAAAAACACTTCCATCATTTCCATCAAAGCAAGATGCATCAATGGAACTTAGATTGTATTCAATGATAGATTCATTTTCGAGTATAATCTCATAAATTGCTTTACAATTATTTGAATCACGAAGCATCACTGAATAGTTGCCTTCACCGAGATTTAGAACTAGGTTTTGCACCGCAATTCCATTTACAGATAAAAAATACGGATCCACAGCGACAATGTCTTGGCATAATATGGTGCCATTATCATTACCAAAACAATCCGGATTTGTGCTAGCAACAGTAAAGGAAGGTAATTCGTTTACATTGATTGTTACTGCTTCACTTTGAAGCAAATAGCCGTCGATTATTTCTGAATGCACAAAATAAGTTCCACTTTCATAAACCCAAAAAGATGAATTTTGAATTCCGTTATTCCAAAGCGGATTAATGGCGTTGGTGCTCAAAAGGACTGAATCACCTTCACAGATATTCAACGAGCCATCAACACTGATTGAGGGATTAATTGTTTGAGCTTCAATGAATTGGTGGTATGCGCCGGAACTAATATTATAATGCTTTTCAATTAAACCGCTTGGCCATTCGAGGATCATGCTGTCAATTTGATCAGCTCCAGCTAATCCGAAAATATATTTGTGGCTATGTTGAGAAAGGTAGCTTTCAGAAGCCGAAGTATATTTTACAAATTTCTGGCCTTCAATCCAACAGTTTATCCAAGTTCCAATGGCGTCTGAATTACTAATTGTGCCTTGCAGTTCCACTCCAGCATAGTTATTATTAGCAGCGGTGTTCATATACACACGACTTGAGTGGGGGGCGGAATTATTCCAAACAAAATCGGGATAGCCATCATTATTCAAATCACCTCGGCCACCGCTATAACTCATGGAAAGATCGGTTTGGATTCCAATTCCATTTTGCTGACTGAACTGCCCATTTCCCAAGTTTAATCCAAAATAATTCACGGTAGCAGCACCAACCAGTGGGGCGGTAGCAACCATTATATCTTCATCCTTATCATTATCGAAATCAAGAAAAGTTGCAGACCAGCTCACTTGTTGTACGGTAATATTTGTAGGTCCAGCTACATCTGTAAACACACCATCATCATTTCGCATCAATAGATTTCCCGCTTGAGTATTCGAAATGTAATAGTCTAAGTCACCATCCATATCAAAATCATTGGGACATATACTCATACTGTTGATATTCAGGTTAAAATGTGATTCATAACTCACATCTTCAAATGTGCCATCTTCTTTATTTCGATAGAGATAATTATGAGAATTTATGATTACTCTATCATTAATCACGGCTAAATCAGGCCATAAATTATGGTCGTAGTCGGTAAAATTGGCCTGAAACGTAAAATAGGCTCCGTTGCCAGTTCCACTTAATAGTGTTGTTTCAGAAAAGGTACCATCGCCGTTGCTTTGGAACAAACTGTTCGTTATTCCATCGTTATAGTTGTAATTACAAACATAAAAGTCCAGCCAGCTATCCCTGTTGTAATCACCGATAGCCAAGCCTAAAGTTTTGTGAGCCGTTGGCATTATGCCTGCTTGCTCGGAAACCTCAGTGAGCACTAGATTTCCATCGTTATTGTAAAGACGAGTAGGGCCTTGAAAGGAGGTGCAAATAAAATCTAAATCGCCATCATTGTCGTAGTCGAACCAACAGACCGCCTTCACAATTCCTAAATTTAGAGGAATCAAAAAAAGTTGTTCGAATCCATCACCTGTATTTCTGTAAAAATGAATGGGGAAAGTATTTTGGGCTAAAGTGATGTCATCCAAACCATCTTGATCAAAGTCGTACAAGCTCACTCCGCCCCCATAAAAGGCGTTAACATAAGAGTGACTTATATTGAATTGTTGTGACGATTCAATGAATGATTGGGCATTTGACACACCATTCAAAACAGAGAGAAGAAGTATTATAAGATATTTGAACTGCATATATTAATCGGTAATCGAAATTTGAAAGGAATGATATTCTCCATTGCTCATCAATCTTAGGATATAAATGCCAACATGAATTTCGGATATATTTAGCACATTTCCACCATTCAATAGATCAAAGTTTTTGATTGTTCTTCCTGCAATATCATAAATACAAGCTGACTGCATCTTATGTTTACTATTTATAAGAATGAATTCATCAGCAGGAATAGGGTAGATGGAAGGTTTGTCGTCATTTTCAATGACTGTTTCAACAATTATATTTTCCACGAAATAATTACCCGTTGCAGTGCAGTTGTTTGAATCGTATACAGTGAGCTGATACCAATCGCTGTGGAGATCGAAAATAGAAGCATCACTGGAGCCAAAATCCCATTCATATTGGTATGGTGGAGCTCCGCCAGAAACGTTAGTATTTATTGAACCATTCTGATCATTTTTGGCATTTTCAATTATCGCATCTAAAAGGAGTTCGCTTGGTTCAATCAATTCAGCTATTGCCGAATTTGTGCATGAGATGGAATCAATAATAATCAAAGAATACATTCCTGAATTGAGATTAATCAGTTGAAATTCAGAAGCGCCATTATCCCAAAAGTAATTTATTTGTCCTATACCACCGTTTACAATGGCTTCAATCATTCCATCATTGGAACCAAAACAGGAAGGATTGGTGATAAGAAGATTGATTTCGGGTATGGGATGTTCGCTAAATTCTACAGTATCTGAATAGACAGGAATTCCTATGTCTGACACACTCCAATAGGAATAATTTCCTGGTTCAGAGATTAAAATAGAATCCGCGCTCAGCCCATTGCTCCATGTATGGTTATCGAATGCATCCGTAGGGTGAATATAGAAGCTATCAGTTTCGCAAAAGTGTTGAATTCCATGTGCATTAACTGTTGCTAACAGAGAACTTCCTTCGATAAGATGATGAGTGGTATTTACATCAAGATTTAAAAAAAGGTCTTTGTGTCCACTTGGCCAAGATATTAGAATACTATCAATAATTTCTGAATTCCCTAATCCAAAATGCTCATATTGACTGCTTTGAAAGTAAAAATCTTCGCCACAAAATGTGAAATTTTGCTGGTATTGTCCTGATGACCACAGTTCAATTCTACTTCCGATTGCATCCTTGTTTGAAATTAGTCCTTGTAGACTTATTTTCACATAATTACCATTTACTTGAGAGCATTTCCAAAAATGGCTAATTTGCGGAGAGCCATTTATACAAACCAGATCAATATCTCCATCATTGTCAAAATCGTCATATATCAGAGAGTATGAATTGGTGGGAAGCGAAGAGAAAAAATTTGTTATAGGGCTAAAACCTCCATTTTGATTATTTAAAAACATCTTATTGGCTTGGTAAACATTTCCAATTTGGCTGGTTGTTACAACTAAATCTTTCCATCCATCTAAATTGAGATCAGTAAATGCAGAGCCCCAACACATGGTATTTACTGCAATCTCAAGCTCATCAGCTACTTCTTCAAAATCAAAATTTGAAAGTGATCTAAAAAGCTTATTACCTTGAGAATTATTGCTTACATAAATATCGAAATCTCCATCATTATCGTAATCACCAATAGTATTAGACATGGCATCAATAATAACATTTAAGCCAGATGTCACGCTTAAATCACTAAAAGTATTAATTCCATTATTTCGGTATAAAGAGTTGGGTGTATTTTTATCGTTGATCACGTGTAAATCAGCATAATTATCATGATTTAAATCACACCATGTTGATTGAAAAGTGTATCGTGAACCGTTGCTGAGAGCAGTAGCCATCGTCACATCACTAAAGGTTCCATCACCATTATTTTTGTAAAAATAATTAGTAACAAAACCGAAAGCATTGTAGTTACAGATGTATAAATCCAACCAGCTATCGTTGTTATAGTCAATCCAAGAGTGCCCCGTGCCGTAGTTAGCAGTTAGAGGAAAGCCTGCGATTTCATTAACATTAGTAAAATTGAAATTGCCATCATTTTTATAGAGGTCAAAAGATCCGCTAAATTGGTTAACGCAAATATCAGGATCGCCATCATTGTCATAATCAACCCAGCTGATAGATTTCATATCTCCGGAATTTTCAATGAAAGGCCCCACTTCTTCGAACGAATTTCCCAGATTGTGATAAAATAGTGGGTGTTGATCTTTTCTACAAAGCGTTAGATCGGGCAAACCGTCTTTATCCCAATCAAAGGCGCTTCCGCCACAGCCGAAAGTGCCAGTATACGTATGAAAGATGCCAGAGTTCAGTGTGTAATTCTCATAATTTTGCCCATAGCAATCTAAGCTGAGCACTAAGCACAACAAAAGAATGCATGATAATTTCATAGTTGTTTAATGTTAAGCGCTCATTAACATAGACTGATTATATTGATAAAGTTGCCTTTGTGTTTGAATCTTTTGCTCTTTTTTATTTTTGTACCTTTGCGGGGCGAAAAATCTCTCTTTCCCGCATTTTCATATTGAAAGCTCTCACAACTAGTACTTTACCTACCAAATACGGGCCTTTCCAAATGGCAGTATTTGAAAGTGGCTTTAAAGATTTTCCTCATGTTGCTTTATTTAATTCGATAAAAGAGTCGGATACGATTAATGTTCGAATTCATTCGGAGTGCATGACCGGCGATGTTTTTGGCTCAGTTCGTTGCGATTGTGGTGAGCAGTTGGATTATAGTTTAGATTATTTTGGAAAACAAGGCGGAATACTGATTTATTTGCGTCAGGAAGGGCGGGGTATAGGCTTAGTGAATAAATTGAAAGCCTACAATATTCAGGATTCCGAAGGTCTCGATACAGTAGAAGCCAATTTGGCATTGGGTTTTCATACCGATGAACGCGAATACACAGAAGGGATTGCCATTTTGAAGTCACTTGGGATTAAGAAAGTGAAGCTTTTTACCAATAATCCAGATAAAGTTCGTGCATTTGAAGGATCAGGAATAGAAGTAGTAGAACGTTGTCCGGTGATTGTAGCCCCCCGTATAGAGAACCAAGCTTATCTTAAAACTAAGAAAGATACACTAGGTCATTTTTTGAAGTAAGAAATGGAGCAGATATCTGATGCCAATCGAAATGTATTGGCATGTGCTTCTACAATAATATCAATGTTTTCAGAATAGCCGCCACCCATAGCACAAACCACTGGGGCATTCAATTCTTGAGCCTTTTGAAAAACCAATTCATCGCGCTTAAGGCAAGCGTCAATACTCAATGCCATTCTGCCTAGTTTATCACTGGCCAAAACATCAACCCCGCATTGGTAAATGATCAATTGCGCTTCGAAATTTGTTAGAATTTTATCAAGCGTATCTCTAAGCAATATCAAATAGGTTTCATCAGTAGTTCCATCTTCTAAAGGAATGTCCATATCACTTGTTTCTTTGTGCATTGGGTAATTGTTTTTGCCATGCATACTGAAAGTGAAGACTTGCTGATCCTGCGCGAAAATGCTGGCAGTTCCATTTCCTTGATGCACATCAAGATCAACAACTAAAATTTTATCTAGCTTGTATTTTTCTTTGGCATAAACAGCCGCAAGAGCAATGTCATTTAACAAACAAAATCCTTCTGCGCGATCACGGAAAGCATGATGCGTTCCTCCAGCTACATTGAGTGAAATGCCATCATTAAAAGCAAAATCAACACAATCAACAGTGCCTTGCATAATTATTTTTTCACGCTTGATTAAGGCTGTTGACTGAGGAAAGCCACTTCTCCTTTCTTCTTGTCGATCGAGCCTTAATTCAATGAGTTTGCAGAGATAATCTGCAGAATGGACTTTTAGCAATAATTCATCAGAAATCTCTTCGGGTTGATGTAAATCGCCATGAGCTATATAGCCTTCCTTCAGCAAAACTCCCGGTAAAAGGTCGTATTTCTGCATAGGAAATCTATGGCCTATTGGCAATGGATGAGCATAGCAAGGATGCCAAGATATTTTCATTATAACGCTAAGCGCCTTAACTGATAGCGCGCATAATCTCCATACAAAGTATTGCACTAAATGTTCCAACGGCATAGCCTAATACAGCCAATAATACCCCAACAGG
>Ga0105052_10000591_pt1 | contig 50468 bp, 44 predicted proteins | sample FRY03_FD_78094 | JGI IMG/M metagenome (GOLD analysis project Ga0105052, IMG submission 78094) | Freshwater microbial communities from Lake Fryxell liftoff mats and glacier meltwater in Antarctica - FRY-03 | ecosystem: Environmental > Aquatic > Freshwater > Ice > Glacier meltwater ... | reverse complement strand
ATTATGGCACCTGTATTTATTCCGATGTTTATGATATTGGGCTATTCACCAGAATTAATTCAGTGTGCTTATAGAGTTGGTGATTCTGTAACTAATGTTATATCTCCAATGATGTCTTATTTTGCCCTTATAGTAGCATTCTTAAGCAAATATGACAAAAAAGCAGGTATTGGTACAGTCATAGCAACTATGCTCCCATATTCGTTTGTATTCTTTATAATATGGACAATATTATTTTTGATATGGCTTAGCTTAGGATTACCTTTGGGTCCTGATAGTCCTTTATATATTCCAATTAAATAGTTCAATTATTTATCTTAAAATAAAAATTAAACAAAAAAAAGACTATTCATTGGATAGTCTTTTTTTTGATACAAAATTATTATTTTTCATTGATTAAAGATATAATTATAAAAATTATGGATAAAATCTAATCGTAAAATCACTCATAAAATCAAATCCCAAATTTGGGGTTAAACCTACAAGTGGTCCTATTTGAAATGAAAATTCAAATGGCGAATTTCTAGGTACAAAGTTAACTCCTAACATACCTCTTGCTCCAAGTCCAAAGGTTTTATCATCTCTATAATAAAATCTATCATTTTTCCCTTTTCTAATCCAGCCACTATTTCCATTACCAAGACCAACCAAAACCCCGCCTGCTAAATGCACATTAAACATCGTACTATTGAAGGCATTATAGTGTTGCATATAGTCAGCACCTATTGTCAAATCACCAAAATAAGAGTTACCGATATAGAAGTTGTAAGCCTCCGAATTACCTGTCCAATACTTTAAAGTAGCACCTGTAGGGTCATTAAGAACTACTCCAACCCCAACAGATTTTCCTTTTGGGCTTTGTGCCGTTGTCAAATTGATACTTAATAAAAAAACTAAAGTCAGCAGTAAGTGTTTCATTTTTTTTCCTTTTTAATGAAATGGATACTAATAAAATAAACATTTTATTTTATAAAAACAATTTACAATATATATTATAATAGTTGTTGTAAATGTTAAAAAAAATTAATATATTTATTTTTTTAGTCTTAGCTTTGCTATTGCCTCAATGTGATAGGTTTGTGGGAACATATCTACTGGTTTGACTGTAATAATTTCATATTTTTCGGATAATAATTCACAGTCTCTCGCCATTGTTGTCGGATTACAGCTTACATAAGTAATTTTTGGAATTTCTAACTCCAATAGATGATTAATTACATTATTATGAATTCCAGCTCTTGGTGGATCTATAATTATATTATCGGGCTTGTCTATTTTCCTAAAAATATCTGGTAATGTTTTGGTATGTAAATCAACTGCATAAAATTCTGTATTATTTATATCATTTAATGCAGAATTTGATTTGGCATCAAATATTGATGATTCGACTAACTCTAATCCTATTACTTTTTTTACAAATTTTGAAGCAGGTAGTGAAATTGACCCAGTACCACAATATAAATCCCATAATATTTCATCTGACTGTAATTCTGAATAATCTAAAATACTTTGAATGAAATTATTTAGTTGTGAAGGATTTGTTTGAAAAAATGAAAATGGACTTATCTGGAATTTCACGCCGAGAATATCTTCCAATAAATAATCTTTGCCATAAAGTGTATGATGTTCAATTATTTTTACTGGTGAATTTAATTCTTTTTGTGCAAAAATTACAGAACTTACATAATCCAAATCAAAAATTATTTTTGCCCAAATATTAATATGATTCATTTCATTTTCATCAGGATTTGGATTAGTTATGAGTATTACCATAAAATTATCCTCATATTGAGAGTATCTGATGATAAGATTTCTTAATAATCCAGTGTGCTCTCGAGCTGAGTTTGCGGTAATATTGTTTGATTTAAGATATTTTTTGGTAACTTGGAATATTTCATTTGCTTTGTGCTGTTGGAGATGACAAATATTCAAATCCAAAACTTTATCAAAAGCACCAGCAATATGCAAACCAAATGCAAAGTTTTTATCTATAATTGGATTTTCTTCTTTGTCTTGATTATTCATTTCTTCGGGAGTGAGCCATCGCTTATTAGCAAATGAAAACTCCATTTTATTACGGTAATAAAATTCTTTAGGTGCATTTAATATCTTTTCAAAATTTCCAACCTCAACTTTATGTAATCTCTGAAATGATTCTTTTACATTTAATTCTTTCCACTTTAATTGTTCCGAATAAATCAAATCTTGTCTTTTGCATCCACCACAATTATCAAAGTGTTCACATAATGGTTCAATTCTATTTTCGGATTTTTGTAAAATTTCGACAGTTTTACACTCAACATAGTTTTTTTTCTTTTTAGTTACTCTTGCTCTAACTGTATCCCCAGGGACTGCACCCTCAACAAAATGCACCATTCCGTCAATTCTACCAACACTCACACCATTAAACCCAGAGGATTCAATTTCTAATTCAACAAAAACATCAGGTTTTTTCTTTTTTGAAATGTTCATTTTTAATATTTGAAGTTAATACTTTGATTTTTTAATTAGACTAATCACAATTAATCAGAAATTATAAAAAATACTAATTATAATTATACAAAAATAGTTAAAGATTAGATAAAAATAGTAAAAAATAAGAAACCCCAACTATATTAAGAATATTTATAGTTAGGGTTAAATTTATTTTGGTTAAAATTAAGCGTGTAAATTCTAATTAGTTGTTATTTTATTTATCTTTTTTCTTAATAATTCTAAATTTAGGTTTAGTATCTTCAACCACTTTTTTCTTTGGCACTTTGATTGTTTTACCTCTAGAGTCAGTAATTTTTTCTCTGATTACTTTATTTACTTTATTAGTTTTGTTAGCTTTTTTGGCTAACTTTTCTTTTTCTTTCTCATCTTTCGAAGCTTTTGCTTCAATAATTTTAGCTTTCCCTGGATTTGCCTTCAAAAAGTCTTCAACTATTTTTAGACAATCTTCTTCAGACAAGTCTTCAATATTAGTATTTTTGGGTATTTTATAATTTTCTTTTTTATAGAATAAATATGGTCCCCATCTACCTTTTAGTATTTGTAAATCAGGATTATTATCAAATATCCTTAATTTCTTTTCAGCTGCCTTTTTTCTACCCAAAATTATTAATTCGATACTTCTATCTAATTCGATTGCATAAGGGTCATCAGTTTTTTCTAATGAATAAAAGCTTGAATTATGAACTACATAAGGTCCAAATCTACCGATATTTGCTTTGATTTCTTTACCTTCATATTCCCCAACAATTCTTGGCAATCCGAATACACTTAGTGCTTCTTCTAATGTAGTTCTTTCGATTGACATACCTGCTCTTAATGAGGCAAATTTTTTGTCTTCATCTTCACTATCACCAATCTGTGCCAAAGGTCCGTATTTTCCAAGTCTAACAGAGACTTGTTTGCCTGTTTTTGGGTCAATACCTAATATTCTATTACCGGCTACTCTTTCCGCATTTTGCGAGGTTATCTCTACATTTTGATGGAATGGAGTATAGAAATCTTTTAACATTTGATTCCATACTATATTACCTTTTGCAATTTCATCAAATTGATTTTCAACATTTGCTGTAAAGCTATAATCCAAAATATCATTAAAATTATCAACAAGAAAATCATTTACCAACAGTCCAATATCAGTAGGGAATAGCTTACTTTTTTCTCTACCGATAACCTCCGTTTCCATTAATTCTTCAATTAAACCATTTTTCAAAATGATTTTTTTATAATTTCTATTTTTACCTTCTCTATCTTCTTTAACAACATAACCTCTTTTCTGAATAGTAGAGATTGTTGGTGCATAAGTAGATGGTCTGCCAATACCTAATTGCTCTAATCTTCTAACTAAACTTGCCTCAGTGTATCTGGCAGCAGGTTTAGTATATTTTTGAGTAGCAGTCAATTCAATTAAATTTAGTTTATCGCCAACTTTTACTGGTGGCAATATTTTTCCTTCGTTGTCATCATCGTCTTCAATATTGTCATCGTCTTTTGATTCCAAATAAACTACCAAAAAACCATCAAACTTGATTACTTCACCGATTGTAAGCAATTTATCTGAATTTTTAGTATTTTGAACAGTTATGATAGTTCTTTCGATATCAGCATTTGACATTTGAGAAGAAATAGCTTTTTTCCAGATTAATTCATATAATCTATTTTCTTGACTATCAGCAAAAAGTGATTTTTTGTTAAAATCTGTTGGTCTTATTGCCTCGTGTGCTTCTTGAGCAGAGTCCGATTTCGTTACATAATTTTTTGGATTCGAATATTTTGTTCCATAATTACTAACAATAGAATTTTTTGCAGATTCTATTGCCAAAGAAGATAAATTCACAGAGTCTGTTCTCATATAAGTTATATGACCAGATTCGTATAACTTCTGAGCAACAATCATAGTTTGTGTTATCGAGAATCCTAATTTCCTACTTGCTTCTTGTTGTAAAGTTGATGTTGTAAAAGGTGCAGAAGGCGATTTTTTGGTTGGTTTTACTTCCAAATCACTCACAAAGAAATCACCATTTTTACTTTCATTTAAGTATTCTAATACTTTTATTTCATCATCATAATTATGTTGATTTTTGGCAACAAAGTTATATTCTTTATTATTAATGTTAGTGTTAAATTCACCTTTTAATTGGTAAAATGGATTAGCACCAAAATTATTAATTTCACGCTCCCTTTCGACTACAATTCTTGTGGCAACAGACTGCACTCTACCAGCAGATAAATTTGGCTTTATTTTTTTCCATAAAACTGGCGAAAGCTCAAACCCAACTAATCTATCCAATACTCTTCTTGCTTGCTGTGCATTCACCAAATTATAATCAATAGTTCTTGGATTTGCGATTGCATTTAATATTGCAGTTTTTGTAATTTCGTGAAAAACTATTCTTTTTGTATTTTTTTCTGATAATCCAAGAGTTTCATACAAATGCCACGAAATTGCCTCTCCCTCTCTGTCCTCATCCGATGCAAGCCATACCATTTCGACATCTTTGGATAATTTTCTAAGTTCGTTTACTAATGGTCTTTTATCTTCCGAAATTTCATAGTTTGGTATAAAACCATTTTTGATGTCAATTGCATCATCACCTTTGGAAAGGTCTCTTATATGCCCATAACAAGATTTAACAATAAAACTTTCGTCCAAAAATTTTTCTATCGTTTTTGCTTTTGCTGGTGATTCTACTATTACTAGATTTTTGATTACTTTATTTGGCATAATTTAAAGTTTAATTGACTCTTTATTCTAATTGATTATTATAAATCACTATTTGTTAAAAATGACTATTTATATTTTTTATTCGTTATATGTTATATCAAAAAACATATTAATTAAAACATAATAATTAAAACGTATTAATTAAAACGTATTAATTGAAATATTTTAGTTGAAACATTGAAAAAAATAAAAAAAATAAAAAAATAATTATTTTCAAAAAATAGTAACTTTTTTTACTTTATATTTGTTTTATACATATTAACAAAACAAAACTATAAATAAAATTATGAAAAATAAAATATTGCTTTATTTATTTAACAAAAAAAATAATTCCAAACTTTTTTCTGACAACAAAACTAATTTTAGTAATAAACTTAAAACTTCATTATTAAATCTATCTTTATTGGCTGCATTTTTATTCATTAATATTAATTATACTCACGCTAAAGATAATGTTTATGATGCAAATAATCAATTTTATGCTGATAGAATTACTTTCAAAATAAATGTAGAAAGTGATTTGTTTGATGAATGGAAATATTCTAACCGAAATACACTTCCCAAAACATTTTTATTTTTAGAAAAACTTTACCCAAATAGTAAAATTAAAATTGCACCATTTATTGATGATAAATTAATCAAAGCAACAAATAAAAGATATTTTGAATTGATACCTCAATTTATTAAAGACTCAAAAAAAAATAATAAACCTCAAAACAACAATTTAAAAAATGCAGAAACTTTAAATAATGATTCGAATAATGAAATAGATAAAAAAATAGATAATTTATTTGCTATCGGACAAATTAAGTTTGATAACAAAATTGATAATAATGAATTATTGAATTTGATAGAAATATTAAAGTTAGTTGATGGTATTGAGTTTGTAGAATTAGAATACAAAAACTATATTTTTGTAACACCAAATGATAGTTTATTTGACCAACAATATTACCTAAAAAGTGTCAATGCGATTGAAAGTTGGGACTTGGCTGACGAAAGCAAGCCTGCAATAGTAGCTATAGTTGATACTGGTGTATTAACAACTCACGAAGATTTGATGAGTAATATTTATATTAATACAAATGAGTTTGGACTTGACGACAACGGACAATTAAAATCAACAAATGGTATTGATGATGATAATAATGGTTATATAGATGATTACAAAGGTTGGGATTTCGCCTCTAATTCTGATGTAACTGGTCAAGATAATAATCCTGACCCAGGGAATGTACACGGAACTCACGTTGCTGGTATCGTTGGTGCAGTACAAAATAATACTGTCGGTATTGCTGGCGTTGCCAAATATGTAAAATTATTGGCTGTAAAATGTGGAGTAGATGACCCGAATGCAAATTATATAGCTGCTGGATATCAAGGGATACTATATTCTGCGGCAATGGGAGCATATACGATAAATTGCTCTTGGGGTGGTTCTGGATTAGGTACCGCAGAAAATGAAATTCTAAAAACTGCAAACGAACTTGGTAGTATAATAGTCGCTGCTGCTGGTAATAATGGCAGTGACCTAGCTTTTATGCCTGCCTCGAGCCAATATTGTGTTTCAGTAGCTTCTTCTAATTCAGAAGATTTAAAATCTGGTTTTTCTAATTTTAATATTGCTGTTGATATTACTGCCCCTGGTTCACAAATTATGTCCACAGTTTTGGACAATCAATATGCTTCGTTTAATGGAACATCAATGGCATCTCCGGTTATCGCTGCTGCTATAGGTGTAATGAAAGCAAATAATTATAATTTTACAAACAAACAGTTGATTTCCTTCGTTAGAGCAAATAGTGATAATATTGATACATTGAATACATTCTTTGCTGGTAAATTAGGAAGTGGAAGATTAAATTTACGAAAAGCATTAAACAAAGATGTAAATAAATTTGCACAATTAATAAATCAAACTGTATATTATCCAAATATTGATAATATATTAGTTGGTGGAGATATAGTCGAAATTGATTATGAAATTGAAAATATACTAACTGATTGCCAAAATGTAAGTATCAAAGTAAGTCTATTTAATGATAAAAATGATAGTAGTAAAGTTGTAATTGGTGAGATGAAAAGTGGAGATATTTATAAAAACGATTTAATTAATAGAATAAAATATCAAATACCTGAAAATCTTCCCTTAAATACCGAGATTTTATTATCTTTTGAGATTTATGAAAATGAAGAAAAAATTGGAATTAGTTTTATTAAATTAATTGTAAATCCATCTTATCGTACAATGAATTATAATAATATATCTGCTACTTTTAATCATATTGGGCATATTGGTTATAATGACTTCCCACAAAATCTACAAGGTCAAGGATTGAATTTCAGACAAGGTAGTAATTTGTTATTCGAAGGTGCCTTGATGGTTGCAGATACTAATAGAAAAATATTAAAAAATATTGCTCGAACAAGTGGAGCCGGTGGACAAAATCGTGAATTCTTTTCAGAAATTCCTTTCAAAAAATCTCAAAAAATTGGCTTTGTACTTGGTGAAGCAAAGTTTAAAGATTATAGAAATGATTTACCTTCATTGGACACAATAGATTTGGATTTAGATGTTCATCAAAGTGTTTATCAATACACAACACCAAACGATTCGAATTATATAATCATAAAATATGATTTAACAAATAACTATTCTGAGAAAACAGAAAATCTATTTTTTGGATATTATTTTGATTGGGATATTGGATTGAGTGGAAAAGATAATATTTGTTATTGGGATAAAATTAATAATATAGGTATTCAATATAACTCTACTGATTCTAATTTGACTAAAATTGCAGTTGCAAGTTTAGATGATTTGCCAAATAACTTTTATGCTATTGATAACGATGGAACAAGTGAGGATAATATTGGAGTTTATGACGGGTTCTCAAGGGAAGAAAAAACAAAAGTAATTTCAAATGGAATTTTGAGAGAAACATCAAATTCAAAAGATGCGTCAATGGTAATTGGAGTAGGACCTCTGAGTATTGATGCAAATGAAACTAAAACTATTCACTTTGTAATCGCTTGTGCTGAAACTATCGAAAATTTGCCTTTAGAAGTGCAAAATGCAAAAAATAAGCTAAACTCTGGAACATTAAGTATTAATCAAGGCAACAATAAGGATTTTTTGAACAATCAATCGTTTTTGGTCTACCCAAATCCTGCAAATAATTTTATTGAATTAAAGAAAAATCCACAAAGCTCAGTTAGTAATTTAGAAGCTAATAAATTGAATAATATTGAAATTTATAATTTGAATGGGGAATTATTAATTAAAACTGAATTTAGTTTTAACGATTTAGATACTAATAATAATTTGGCTAATCAAAGTATTGACAACAAAATAAATATAGAAAAACTTCAAAACGGAATATATTTAATTTTGCTTAAAAAGGATAATGACTTGATTCAATTTGATAAATTAGTAATTCAGAAATAAAATAAAATCTCCTATTTTCGTTTGTACATTCGCACTTAAACTTAATTAAAAATAATTTAATAAAGTATAAATAAAAATTTAAAAATAAATTAAACTTAAAAAACGGAATAAAAATGAGCGAAAATATATCTTCTCAATTTAATAACTATTTAGTCCCTATAGTTATCGAACAAACAAGTCGTGGCGAAAGGTCTTATGATATTTATTCAAGATTACTAAAAGACAGAATCATTTTCTTAGGTACTCCAATTGATGACCAAATTGCAAATATTGTAATTGCACAATTATTGTTTTTATCTTCACAAGACCCAACCAAAGATATTAATATTTATATTAATTCACCTGGTGGTAGTGTTAGTGCAGGTTTGGCTATATATGATACTATGCAATTTGTAAAAGCAGACATAAGCACTATTTGTGTTGGTATGGCAGCTTCGATGGGACAAATATTACTTACTGCTGGCGCCAAGGGCAAAAGATATTCATTGCCAAACTCTAGAATTATGATGCACCAGCCGAGTGGTGGAGCTCAGGGGCAATCTTCTGATATTGAAATCTATACAAGAGAAATGATTAAAACTCGTGATACATTATACAATATTATTGCTAAACATACTGGAAAAGACTTTGAGCATATCAAGAAGGATGCAGATAGAGATTTTTACATGACTTCTCATGAAGCCGTAGAATATGGTATCATTGATAAAGTATTGGACAATACTCCAGCTTCACCACCAACTGAGACTGAAACGGTGGTAGAATTCAAATTAACAAACACTTAATGGATGTTTTAATAAAGATTTGAAAAAGGTTTGAAAAACCTGAAAAAAATAGAAACAAGTAAAATCAAATAGTTAATTTTAGATTATAAAAACAAGGTTGCTTTGCAATCTTGTTTTTTATTTAACTAATCTCTAATTAAAATTAATAATAAAAAAAACAAATAATTTAAATGGCAAAAACTAAAAATAATAATATTTATTGCTCTTTTTGTGGTAGATATGCAGAAGAAGTAACAACACTTGTAGAGGGTGCAAACGGCGTTTTTATTTGTAATCATTGTATAGATAATTCTGCTGCATTACTTAAGAAAACAATTTCTCAAAATATCAGTAGTGATATAAATTTATTGAAACCAAGTCAAATAAAAGCAAAACTTGATGAATATGTAATTGACCAAGATAAAGCAAAAAAGATATTATCAGTTTCTGTTTATAATCATTATAAAAGAATATTAGACCTCAAAAATTCTTCAAATAATTTGGTAAAAGACGATAAAAAATCTAACCAAAGTAGTATTCAAAGTAATGATGAAGAAATAGAATTAGAAAAAAGTAATGTATTATTATTAGGTCCAACTGGAACAGGGAAGACACTTTTAGCAAAAACATTAGCAAGGATATTAAATGTGCCTTTTGCTATTGCTGATGCAACAACAATTACCGAATCTGGATATGTTGGTGATGATGTAGAGACAATTCTATTACAATTATTACAAAATGCAGATTACGATGTAGAGAAAGCAGAAAGAGGTATTATCTATATTGATGAGATTGATAAAATTGGACGTAAGACTGACTCATCAAGCATTACAAGAGATGTATCAGGCGAAGGAGTGCAACAAGCATTATTAAAAATTCTTGAGGGAACAAAAGCAGGAGTGCCACCAAAAGGTGGAAGAAAACATCCAGAACAAAGTTTGATTTATGTGAATACAAAAAATATATTGTTTATTTGTGGTGGTGCATTCGAAGGATTGGAAAAAATCATTGGACAAAGACTTAAAAAACAAACTATTGGATTTACTGCCGAAACCGATGATCAAATTGAAATAGATAATAACTTAATTAAATTTACCGAGCCAGATGATTTGATGAAATTTGGTTTCATTCCTGAGTTAATTGGTAGATTACCAGTTATCGCAGCACTCGAACCATTAACCGATGAGGCTCTATTGAGTATATTGACCAAACCCAAAAATGCTTTGGTCAAACAATACACTAAATTGATTAATATGGAAAATGTTGAATTAGAGTTTACAGATGATGCATTAAAATCAATAGTAAAATTAGCAAAAGACAGAAAAACTGGTGCAAGAGGATTAAGAGCAATTGCCGAAGAAATTATGCTTGAAATAATGTATGATTTGCCAGAAAAAGAAAATCTGAAAAAATGTATAATTTCAGGTAATACTATTGATAACAAACAAGAACCAGAATATATTTATAATTAATCTCTGTTTATTTCCTCAAAATACTTAAAAAAATATAATGTTTATTTTTTTATTTGCCATATTTGTATTATATTGCAATTCGTATTTTGTATAAAATTCAAAAATAAATAATAAAATGTTAGCAATAGTTGAAATAGCTGGACAGCAATTTAACGTAGAACCAGATGCAGTGTTGACTGTAAACAAGTTACAAGGTAATATCGGTGATGTAGTTGAATTTAGTAATATTTTGGCAATAGTAGATAATGATACTACTCAGATTGGAGCACCATACTTAAATGGTACAATAACTGCTAAAATAGTTGAACAAGGTAAAGGCGATAAAGTTATCGTTTTCCACAAAAAAAGAAGAAAAGGATATAGAAAATTAAGAGGTTTTAGACCTTCTTATACTACTATTTCTATAGAAAACATAAGCGTATAATAGCTATAATAGTTATTATTGCTTTTGTACAATTCTACTTGATTTAAATTAAAAATAAATAAAAATTAATATTTAGGAGTTTAGAATGGCTCACAAGAAAGGTCAGGGATCCACAAGAAATGGACGTGATTCCCATAGTCAGAGATTAGGGGTAAAAAAATTCGGTAGTGAAACAGTTATTGCCGGTAACATCATTGTAAGACAAAGAGGCACTCAATTCAATGCTGGTAAAAATGTTGGTATGGGTAAAGACCACACACTTTTTGCTTTAACCGATGGTGTTGTTACATTTTCAAAAACTAGAAATGATAGAAGATTTGTTTCTGTTTTGAACGCTGTAAACTAAATCTTTGCAACTAAAATTTGATTAAATTTATATTCGGTTATATTTACTCTAAACACAGTTTTTAAAACTATTTAGATTAAAATAATTTAGATAATTTAGATTTAAAGAATAACAAAAAATATTAAAGACTATTCATTGAATAGTCTTTTTTTATGTATTACATTTTTGAGTTATTTTTATTTACCATATTTATGAAAAAAAATATTATATATAAAGTGATTTAATAAGCTGTTTACTTTATTATACATTTGATTAGGCCAATTTAGAACATTATAACAAATATTACGTATTATCGATAAATGAAATATTAAAATTTAAAATTCGTTTATAAAATAAATATATTCTAAAATAATAATTATTAAATAATCTTAAACAAACCGGGAATTTTATGAAAATCAAGTCTCAAAATATCAAGTGGTATAGCTCTATTGTTGCATTAGCATTTATATTAAGTGTTGTAATGTTTACAAATAACAACAAAGAAAGCAAGTTGGTAGCCGCAACCGAATCCAATGTTTACGCTATTGAAAGCGTAACGGCTATTACTGATAAAGCTGCAAATTTTACCTTCAAAAAAGGTGGTAAAACTATAACTTTCCAAGAATTGACAAAAGGGAAAATAGTATTTCTTAATTTCTGGGGTACTTGGTGTCCTCCTTGTAGAAGAGAATTGCCAGACATAGTTAAAATCAGTAAAGATATGGCTGATAAGGTTATTGTCATAGGTATTGCCTTGGAAAGAGGAGAAGTAAACGAAGATGTAATTAAAGTTGCTGCATTTGCAAAAGCTAATGGATTAGACTATTATAACTTTGTCGATGGTAATAAAGATTTAGCCAAAACTTATGGTGGCATAAGAGCAGTACCTACAACTTTCATTATTGACAAATCTGGTAAAATCGCGTTGTCTCACGAAGGTACAGACACTTATGATGGTTTTAAAGCAAAACTTGATAAAGTTATATCTGGCAAGTAATTAGCAATTAAATTGAGTAATGTTATATTACTCAAGACACAGAAATATAATACAAAATTAAAAATAAATAAAATAAATTTTGGAAATTTGATAAAATCTCCTTAATTTTGTAATCTATTTTAAGCGCCAGTAGCTCAGTTGGATAGAGCAACAGCCTTCTAAGCTGTGGGTCAGAGGTTCGAATCCTCTCTGGCGCACTTTATTTTGAGAAGAAGTAAGATATTAATCCAATTAAAATTTTATAATCACTCTAATTAGTGCACGCTAAAAGTCCTCTAAAAATTATAATGTTTTTTAAAATTGTAAATCTATATTATCTTTAATTATAATAATTATATAGTTTATATTAGAAAATATTATTAGTCAAATTTGGTCAAGTCCCGTACGATTATATATTGCCCAACCCCGCCAGGTCCGGAAGGGAGCAACGGTAAGTATTTATATATTGCGTTTCGGTCAACTTGGCCTTTTTTTTTGCTTTATACTCACAATTATCCTGCATCACTATCTTTTACTGCTGTCCTTTACATCTTTTGTAACTAAACTTCATAAGTAACTTACGCAAATATTCGTAGCAAATATTTATAACAAATAATCAAAGTTCAAAATCTTCATCTGTATAACTCTTCATCAATATAAATCTTCAAAAACTACACTAATTAATTTACTTATGATTATAATAAAATATTAAAATTCATTTTCGTTTTAAAATTAAATAATATAAATAATAAAGTAAATTAAAATACAAATTTTAAACTCTAAAAATGATTACACATAGTACTAAAAATTAATTTCATAAGTTGATTAAATAATTTTAAAGAAATACAAATAAGAATTAATTATATCTTTTTTGTTAAAATTCATTAAAATGTATTTATGATTTATAAAAATACTAATTTTTAAATTAATCACCATTAGAAAAAGTTAAGAGAAATATTCCTGAATGAAAAAAGAGATTTTGATTAGTTCATCTACCAACGAGGTAGGTGTAGCTATAACTGAAGATGGTAAAATTTCCGAATATTATATTGATATACCTGAAAAAGAAAGATATATTGGCAATATTTATTTAGGAAGAGTAACCAAAATAGCACAAGGCATAAACGCTGCTTTTATTGACATCGGACTCAAAAACGATGCTTTTTTGCATTTTTCTGATGTCGATGATTCATTAGAAAACAACTTTTTTGTTGAAGATGATGAAGACGATATAGAAAATATTTCCAAAAATGATAAAAACAATTCTGGTAAAGATGAGTTTGAATTGTTGAAAGACAAATATTTGAGCAGATTAACAAGTCTTAATCAAAATAACACCCAAAATCTCAACAGAGGTGCTGGAGATTATGCTAATTCTGAAAACCAGAGTAATAATAGACAGATTGAAAGAAAAGTTATACCTATTCCTGACCACTTTCTACCCCTAAAAAAGATTAAGTCTGATAAAAGCACAAATGATTCAAGTAACAATTATAGTAATTCTAATAACTCTAATGATTCTATCACATTTTCTACAAAAAGAAGTGGAGATATTAAAATTAATTTAGAGCTCGGACAAGAGATTATTGTGCAGGTTGTTAGAGAAGCATTTTCTAACAAAGGAATGAAAGTAACAAGTAGGATTTCTATTGCTGGAAGATACTTTGTTTTGATGCCATTTGAGAGTTTGATAGGCGTATCTCAAAAAATTATATCGTATAACGAAAGACGAAAATTGAGATCCATTGTTAAAGAATTTTTACCCAAAGGTGTTGGTTTAATTATTAGAACTGCAGCAAAAGGTAAAACAAAAGAAGAAATTATTAATGATTGGGAACATTTGAGTAACACTTGGAAAAGTGTTATTGATAAATATACTTATTCTACCGCCCCAACTCTGCTTTATAAAGATGCAGAAGTATCAAATAGCATTCTTAGAGACTTATTTAATTCTCAAGTAAATAAATTGTATGTTGATTCTGTAAATTTATATTATGAAATTAGCAATTATATTACTGCTAACTCTCCAAATCTACTAAATAGAGTGCATTTATTTAGAGGCAAACAACATATTTTTGAAGAATTTAAAATCGACAAAGATATAGATAATATTTTTAGACGTAAAGTGATGATGAGGAGCGGTGGCTCTATTGTTATAGACCAAACGGAAGCTATGATTGTAGTTGACGTTAATTCTGGTAAGGCATTAGAGAAAGACCAAGAAAAAACTGCTACAATGATTAATTTGGAAGCAAGTAAAGAAATTGCTAAACAAATCAGATTAAGAGATTTTGGCGGAATTATTTTAGTAGATTTTATTGATATGTTGCAAGATGTAAATAAAAGAAGAGTATTCAATGAATTAAAATTTGAATTGGATAAAGATAGAGCTAAAACTACTATTTATCCTTTGACTCAGCTTGGTTTGATGCAAATTACAAGACAAAGAATTAATCAAAATATTAGCGAAAGAATTACTGAAATATGCCCAACTTGTGATGGAATTGGTAGAGTAAAAACTAATGGTATAATTCTGCGAGATATAGAAAATTGGCTTAGAAACTTTAAATTACAATCTAATGAATTTAGAGTAGTACTTATTGTCAATCCAAGTATGGCAGAATATCTTTCTGAAGGTACAATTAGCAGACTCTCTAAATTAATGTTAAGATACTTCGTCAAGATAAAAGTATTACAGAATGATAAAATTAAAAATGATAAATTTCAGTTTTATTCTACAAAAAGACAAAAAGATATAACAAGAGAATTTTTAAATTAATTTTATGTTTTAAAGTAATATATTCAAAATATAATAACAAAATATAATATCAAATTGAATAAAAAATATTGAAAAATAAATTATTAAATATCAATAATTCCAAAAATAAGATTGTCAAAATTGCTTTGTTAGGGTCAACTGGGTCTATTGGTGTACAAACTTTAGATGTTATCAAAAACTCTCCAAATCTTATTATAAATTATCTAACAACTAATACTCGAATTGATATATTAGAAAATCAACTACAGTATTTTACTCCCAAAGCCGTTGTAATTACTGACGAAAATAGTTATAAGACTTTTAAACAAATAACTAAATTTAAGGGTGCAATATTATTTGGTGTTGACGGTTTAATCGAAGTTGTAAATGATTCAGAGAATGATTTGGTGATTACTGCTTTGGTTGGGTTTGCAGGCGTAATACCGACAATAGAAGCACTAAAAAAAGGAACTAACGTAGCTTTAGCTAATAAAGAGACTTTGGTCAGTGCTGGTGAATTGGTATATAATATCGCCAAAAAACATAATGCAGGTATCATTGCTATTGATTCTGAACATAGCGCAATATTACAATGTTTGATTGGTGAAGAATTTGACCAAATAGAAAAAATTATTCTTACTGCATCTGGCGGTCCGTTTTTTGGTAAAAGCAAAGAAGAATTCAAAAATATTAAAGTCAAAGATGCACTAAATCATCCCAACTGGTCTATGGGAGCTAAAATCACTATTGACTCTGCTACAATGATGAACAAAGGTTTGGAAGTAATTGAAGCAAAATGGTTATTTGATATTGATTACAAAAAAATTGATGTATTAATTCACCAACAAAGTATAATTCACTCGTTGGTACAATTTAATGATGGTTCTGTCAAAGCACAGCTTGGGCTTCCGGATATGCGAATTCCTATAAGTTATGCAATTAATTACCCAAATCATTATAACTATGATTTTCCGAGATTAGACTTAGCAAAAATAGGAAATTTGACTTTTGATTATCCCGATTATGATAAATTCAAATGCTTAAAGTTAGCTTTTGATTGTTTGGCAACTGGTGGATTGGCGCCCACAATATTGAATGCTTCTAATGAAATTGCAGTCAATGCTTTTTTGAATGAACAAATAAATTTTGAACAAATACCTATTTGCATAGAAGAAACATTAAATTCTATAGAAAATAAATTTGATAATGACTTAGAGACAATAATCGAAATAGATAAACAGTCAAGGAAATATACTTCTAAAATAATATCGAAATTATGAAGTAATTAATTCTTAAAAATAGATTAAGTGAAATAACTTAAAATAAATAATAAAAATAACAATAATAATAAATCTTAAATAATAAAACCTATGGAATTCTTTAATAGTTTATTTTACTTCCTAATAGTACTTGGTATTTTAGTAAATATCCACGAATTAGGACACTTTTTTGCAGCACGACTTACAGGAATGAGAGCTGATATTTTTTCTTTTGGTATGGGTAAAAGACTTTTTGGATATAATACCAGATTAGGATTTACTTTCGGTAATTTAGAAGAAAGTTTTGAATATGATGGATTGACTGACTACAGATTTTCACTTTTGCCAATTGGTGGATATGTCAAAATTGCAGGTATGGTAGATGAAAGTATGGATGATGGAATTATAAATTCTGAACCCAAACCTTATGAGTTCCGTTCCAAAAATGCACTACAAAAGGCTTTTGTATTAAGTGCTGGTGTTATTATGAATTTTTTACTTGCAGTTGTAATTTACGCAGGTATTATTTACACAAATGGCGAACAAGTAATTACAGATACAAAAATTGCGTATGTAGGCAAAAATTCAATCGCTCAAAATGTTGGTTTCATCGCTGGTGATTCTATCGTTGGCGGAATTTCATTAAAACATTTAGTTGGAAATGAGTCGGTAAAAGTTATTCGTGATAATAATAAAATAAAATTTGATTTGAGTGGAAGTAAAGTAGTAAATCAAATCACCAAAGATAAAGAATTCGGAATAGATATTGGCAATCAAGCCATATATTTTTCTGATGTGTTGTCATTAAATGTTGCTGGTAAAGCTGGAATGATAAAAAATGATACAATTTTATCTTTGAATAATTCGCCAATCTTCTCTCGACTTCAGTTTATGGATATTGTTAAGTCAAACAAACAAAAACCGATAAGTGTTATTTATAAAAGAAAAAATAAAATTGATAGTACAATTATAACAACTAACAAAGATGGCTTATTGGGAGTGTATGTTGCGTCTGATTACAAAGGCAATATCAAGGATGTTGAGTATTCATTGGGTGAATCACTTAGCTATGGTTTTAATAATTCATTAGAAATGATTAATATGATTTATTCTTCTATTGCTCAAATATTCAAAGGAAATATAGAAGTGAAGCAAGCTTTGGGTGGTCCAATTATGATTGCTAAGAGTTCTGCTCAAACGGCTGAAATGGGATTAGGTTCATTTTTGAAATTTATTGCAGCACTATCAATTTCTTTAGCTTTGATGAATATTTTACCTTTCCCTGCCTTAGACGGTGGTCACCTGATAATTGTATTGATTGAAGGTATTTTTAGAAGAGAAATTCCAATAAAAGTTAAAATGATTGTTCAACAGATAGGTGTTGTAATCTTATTGTTAATGATGTTATTGATTTTTTATTTGGATCTAACAAGATAATTTTATTTTTTATTATATTAAGATTTATTAATTAAATTTAATAAATCTTTTATGTATTTAATTAAATTTATTAAATTGCATTTTGTATTTTTTCAAATTCAATAATAATGTCTAAAAAACTGAGAATATTAGTATCTAACGATGATGGAATTGACTCACCAGGTATATTTGCCTTAGTCAAATCCCTCAAACAAATTGCAGATGTAATAGTTGCTGCACCTGACAGACAACAAAGTGCTGTAGGTCATTCATTGACCATATCTGACCCGCTAAGAGTAACTCCGTTTCATAGAGAAGGTGTTATGTTTGGTTATTCAATCAATGGCACTCCAAGTGATTGTGTAAAGTTGGCTATAGCTGAATTGGTCGAAATACAACCAGACTTAGTAGTTTCTGGGATAAATCACGGGCAAAACACAGCAATTAATATATTATATTCAGGGACAGTTTCGGCTGCAACCGAAGGAATGTTATCTGGTATTCCATCTATTGCATTATCTCTTGCCTCTCACAGTTATGAAGCTGATATGACTTTTGCCGGTAAGGTAGCTCAAAAGTTAGTTTTGCAGATGTCTAATATAAAATTACCAGAAGGTACATTATTAAATGTAAACATTCCAGCCATTGAAGAGAAATTAGTCAAAGGATACAAAGTTGTTCGCCATAATTCAACTGTTTGGAGAGATGCTTACGAAAAAAGAAAAGATCCTTTTGGTAGGGAATATTTCTGGTTTAGTGGCGAATATGCTGTAAACTCTGAAAATCAAGATAATAATTTAGAACTCGATGATGTTGCTTTAGAAAATGGGTATGTAACTATTAATCCTATTCATTATGATATAACTAATCTTAAATTTATTAATGAAATACAATTTTTAGAAAAAATTTAAAATTTATATTCAATTTGTATTCAATTTAGGACTATGTAATTAGATGGCAAGATATGTTTTAATAAATGAAATTACTGATGGAATGGTATTGTCTGAACCGATTGTGAATACATTCGGACAAACTTTATTGCCATTTGGTGCAGAATTAGTAGAAAAACATATAAAAATATTCAAAACTTGGAATATCACTGGTTTGATGATTAAATCTGAAAACGATGAAACAGATGATGAAATTACTCCCGAGCAGAAATATTTTGCTATTGAAAGATTAAGAAAAAGAATGAGTTGGGCACCCAAAAATCTATTAGAGAAAGATTTAATCGAAATGGCAATTTATAAAATTATTAAATTAAGTAAAGTGAATTAAATTGAAATTATTAAGCAAAATTATCAAAGGAATTGAAGAATTTCCTACTTTACCTACGATTTATTCTACTTTATCAGATGTGATGGCAAACCCACGTTCTACAGCTACTGATGTGGCTAATGTAATATCACAAGACCAATCTTCTGCTTCCAAAATACTAAAAACTGCAAATTCCTCGATTTATGGATTTCGTGGTCGAATTGAGTCTATTTCGCAAGCTGTTGTTTATATAGGTTTTGAAGAAGTCAAAAACCTTTGTTTAGCACTTTCTATTATGGATATTCTCGAAATTGAAAAATATTCCAAACTCATTAGTCCAGTTGACTTGTGGAAACATTCGATTGCAGTTGGGGTTATTTCCAGACATATTGGTAAAAGCATTGGAGCAAAAAATTTAGAAGAGTACTTTGTAGCTGGTATTATTCACGATATTGGTAAATTGTTATTTCTAAGAACATTACCTGATGATTTTAATAAAGTAATTAGATTTTCTAACGAAAATAATGTAAATTTACGTGATGTAGAAAAACAAGTTTTTGGTATTAGTCATACTCTTGCTGGTAAATTATTGGCAGAGAAATGGAAATTGCCCAAAAGCTTTATTGATGTAATTAGTAATCAATATACGGGAGTAAAAGATGGTAAACCAAATAAATTAATTTCCACAGTTCATTTAGCAAATGTGGTTGCAACTATGTTGGAATTGGGTAAAACGGGTGATGAAATGGTACCCCCAATTAATCCCCAAATTTATGAAGTTATTAAATTACATCAAAATTTTTTTACTAGAGCTTTGCCTTTAATAATTAGAGAATATCAAGAATCAGTAAATTTGTTATTGGTAAGTAAGTAGATGATTAAGAAAATAAATAAAGATTGGTGAATTCCTTATGTGTTTAATTTATAACAATTTCTATAATTAATAATGAATAATTTTTCTAAAAAGATAGAAAATATTTCTAATAAGAATTTGACCGTGTTCATTGATGCAGTCGAAGAATATGTTATTTCACCTAAGACAACTGAAAGAATTTCTGATATTACCAAAAACGTTCTTAATGTGTATAATAAAATCCCATCAGTTTATTGTACTTCTTTATTTTTAATAAATGAAGACAACTATGATTTTGAGCACAAGGCATCTAATCCTTCTGAATATAGTGAAGAATCCATACTTAACTTTGAATTTTTAGTAGAAAATGGATATTTGGGTACATCTTTACAGACAGGTAAAGTAATTGTAACTATGGATGAGAATTATGAAGAAAGCCAAAAAGAGCATATTATCATACCACTTGTAGTATCTTGGGGAATTATTGGGTTAATAATAGTAACTGGTAAAAATTATTCGGGCGATTTGAGCAATATATTATTAAAATTATCTGCTATAATGGGTAATATATTTGCCAGTAATTTGGAGAGAATTAATGTTTACCAGAAATTATAGAATATTAAAACAGAATTAGAGCAAAAAGTTGCCTCAAGAACAATGGATTTGACTCAAAATAAAAGAGAGCTTAAAGCCATTTTGGACTCAATTCATACTGGAATAATCGTAGCAAATATTGAGAATGGGCAAATATGGAGAGTAAATCCAAAAGCGAGTTTATTGATTGGTGATACTGAAATTAATATACTTAAACATAATATTTCATTTTATTTTGAAGATTATAATATTGCAGAATTTGGCACTTCGTTCGAATCAACACTTAAGAATAAAATTAATGAGAAAATTCCAATATTACGTTCAGTTACTTCGCTTACTCTAACAAGTGGCAAATATATAATTGAAAGTTTTGTAGATATTAGTGATAGAATAAAAGCAGAGACTGCTCTCAAAGAAATTAACGAAAAACTTGAAAATAAAGTAAAAGAAAGAACAAAAGACTTAGAAATATTAGTCGAAAAACTAAAAAATGAAGTAATTGAAAGAGAACTTGCTGAAAAAGAAGCAAAAAGAATGTTGGATAAAGAAATTGAGTTAAGTCAAATGAAATCTGATTTTGTGAGTATGGTTTCACATGAATTTAGGACACCTCTAACTCTTATCAAATCTGCAACTCAATTATTAGACGAGTATGAAGAAAGTTTAGAAAACGAAGAAAAAAAGGATTATCGTAAAAGAATTATTAAAACTGTCGATTATATGACTGACTTAATTGAAAATGTAATATTTATTGGTAAAACTGATAATGACATTAATAAAATAAGTGTAAAAGAAATAAATCTGTTTGAATTTACAGAACAATTAATCGCTGATATTTTAATTTCAGAGGAAATAAACAAAGAAATAATTACTAATTACGAACTCAATGAAAATACTTTTTTTAATGATGAAAAGCTAATTAAATTGATTTTGATTAATATTATATCCAATGCCATCAAATATTCTGATAAAAATACGAAAATTGAAATAAATTTAAAAAGTAAGTATCAAAATTTGGAACATAATTTTATATTATTCGAAATCAAAGATTACGGCATCGGTATTCCAGAAATTGACAAAGAAAAAATATTTGATTTATTTCATAGGTCAAACAACGTAGGAAATGTTTCTGGTACTGGTATCGGTATGTCTGTAGTAAAACAATCTTTGAAAATATTAAATGGTAATATTAATTTTGTCTCAGAATTAAATGTTGGAACTACATTTTTTATAGAAATACCGAATCAGATTAGATAATTGATACTTAACTATTAAAAATTAAATCAATTTTATTTTATTATTTTAACACTTTATTTATATTCTGTTTATGAAACAACTAATTTTAGTAATTGAAGATGAGACAAATATCAGGAAAGATATAGTCAGAATATTATCATTAAATAATTTTAATACTATTGATACTGATAATGGCTATACTGCTATAGAAATAATTAAAGAGAAAAAACCGGACTTAATTATCTCCGATATTATGATGCCGATATTAGATGGAATTAGTATATTTAATAAAATTAGTGAAGACGAAGAAATTAGCTCGATTCCCTTCTTATTTTTAACTGCCAAGTCCTCCAAAGATGATATTAGATTTGGTATGAATATTGGAGCTGATGATTATATTACTAAGCCTTTTGACATAAAAGATTTAATCAATGCTGTAAATTCAAGACTAAAAAAACAAGAAAAAAATCTATTAAAAATCAACAAAAGGTACGATAATCTCAAACAAAGCCTTTATAATACTATACTTCACGAAATCAGAACTCCACTAAATACTATTTTGGGATATAGCGATTACTTAATCAAAAATATAGAGACAGTATCAAAAGATAGAACCTCTGAAATGTTACAAGACATATTTGCTGATTCGAAAAGATTACAAAGAATGTTTGAAAACTTCTTGTTTCTATCTAAAATTGAATATTTAATTGCAAATGAATTTGAGAAGTCTAAATATACTTCCAAAAAAACGTTGTATTCCGAAATGTTAATAAAAGATGTATTCTTTTATTTTACTAATGAATACAAAAGAAATGACGATATTGAATTTGACCTTGTTGATGCTGATTTGTTAATTTTTGATGAACATTTTGTAAAAATTATCGAACTTCTTGCTGACAATTGTTATAAATTTTCAGAGTGTAATTCAAAAGTTTTAGTCAAATCTATTAAAGAAAATAATCAATTATTGATTTTAATAAAAGATAATGGAATTGGTATTAGTGAAGAAAATATCCAACAAGTAAGTGCATTCAAACAATTTGATAGGAATGAAAATGAACAACAAGGAAGTGGTTTGGGGTTGGCAATTGTAAATGCAATACTAATGTTGTATGATGGAAGAATGGAAATAAATTCACAAATTAATGAGTTTACAGAAATAAAGTTATATTTGAATTTAATTATTGATCAAGATTAATTTAAACTTTAGATGTTTGAAATAAAATTATATATATACTTGATTTTAATTGTGTATTTTTTGATAATAAACTCTTATTATTTACAAAAATACTTTAAAAAGAAAATCAAAAGTTTTGGAAAAAATAATAAAAAAAAGAATTTTCTTGTATTGTTTTCTCCAATATTAATTTTATTTATACATTTAATTTCCTCATTATCACTTAACTTTTATAATGATATTATCACTAATAAATTTGATATATATGACCAAAGATTTAATATAGTGAATGACGAAAAGTATGAAATCAATTATTTGGTAAATTTATATGACAAAAAAGCCAAAAAATGGGTGCCTTTTTATGATAACAATAATTTTAGATTTTCTCCAATAATTAAGGTTCATCCTAAGACCAATAATAAATATTATGTGTTTTTGGACCAAAAAAATGAAGCAGTTTACGATAGAATTTCATTTATTTACCTAAATGACAATAATACAAATAATTATTCTGATACATTAATTAATGCTATAAATTTTAATTTACCTTCAGATCCTATTAAAATTTATAATTTTGATTTTATTAAAAACAAAAAATCAATAAATAAAACAAAAAAATATAAAGTGTTTTATGGATTTGAAATAATACAACTTGTCTTTTATCTTTTTATGATAATTTTATTTGTTTTATTCTCATTATTCGAAAAGCATCAAATTTGGAAATTTATTATATGGTTTTCGTCTTTATTAATAATTGCTATTTCATCTTTTATGATTTATAATTTAACGATTTATTTAGCTTTGGTTGTTTTATAAAATTTATCAACAGAATATATGTTTACAGGTTTAATCGAAGAAGTTGGCACGATAACAAGTATCACCAATGAAGGCAAAGGGAAAAGAATAGAAGTCAAAGGAAAATTGATTTTTGATGATTTAAAGGTTGATGATTCTGTTGCTATCGAAGGTGTATGTCAAACTGTCGTCAAAATAAATAAAAATGTATTTGTTGTACAGGCAATTGATGAGACTATCCAAAAAACTAATTTTGCAAGTCTCAAAATTGGTCAATATGTTAATTTGGAAAGGGCAGTAAGATTATCAGATAGATTAGGCGGACATATCGTACAAGGGCATATAGACACTACTGGTGTAGTCAAAAAAATCAAAAAAGAGTCTAACAGTTATTTGGTTAGTGTCAAATTTGATTCGAAATACAGAAAATGGATAATTCCTGTTGGTTCGGTTTGTCTAAATGGGATCAGTCTGACTGTAGCAAAAATCAAAGATAATGTTTTTACAGTTGCAATAATACCTCATACGTGGGATGTTACTACTATTGGAAAAATTAAAGAAGGTGATTCAATTAATGTAGAGTTTGATTTAATTGGTAAATATATTGAGAATATGTTCTTAAATTCTAACAATAATTCTAATAATTACTCTAATCATAATGACTATTTGAAAGGCAGTTCACATAATTCAAGCTCTAATTCGTCTGATAATTCGATATTAAAACAATTTTATAGTCAACCAGAATATTAATTGATTGAATACTAATTGACACAATAGTTAGCAGATAGAATATTAATAGATTTGGGTCAATATTAATACAAAAAGATAAATAATATGAAAAGTACAGTTAGATTCATTGAAAATAATAGATTAGAGGGTACTAATTCTCTAGGAATGAAAACGTATTTTGATAATAATAGTGGTGAATACGAACAAACAGCTCCCACTCCAATGGAAATATTGCTACAAGCAGTTGGCTCTTGTTCTGCATTAGATATTATTTCAATTTTAAAAAAGCAAAAAAGAGATATCATTGATTTGGTGGTAGATTTGGATTCTGATAGAAGAGAAGACTATCCGAAAATATTCACTAACATTAGAGTAAAATATACTTTGACAAGTAGTGATGCAAAGGAAACTGAATTAATCAGAGCAATCGAATTATCTCAAGAAAAATACTGTAACGTTTCGATATTGATGAAAAATGCAGGTGTTAATCTTACTTGGGAATGTGAATTAATAAGACCATAACTATTTGTGTTTTATTTATATTTAAGTTTTATTTATTGTAAGTTCAATATAGTAATTTAATAAAGTATTTTAATAAAGTAATAATCAATTTATGGATTTGGCAATTATAGGTCTTGGAAATTATGGTGAGCAATACCAAAATACAAGACACAATGTAGGTTGGATATTTTTAGAGAAATATTTAGAAAAAATAAAAGCAAATGAATTAAAGAGTTATAAAAATTTATACAAATATTCTATTGCTAAGGTAAGAAATAAAGAAGTTATTTTTGTTTTTCCATATACATATATGAATGACTCTGGAAAAGCTGTTAAACAAATAATGATTAATTATAATCTTAAGCCAAATAACTGTGTGCTTTTACTTGATGAGTATAATTTCGAATTAGGAAAATTCCATTTAAAAAATAAAAGTAGTGACGGCGGGCATAATGGAATAAAAAGTGTGCTTGCAGAACTAAATAATAATGAATTTGCAAAATTTCGTATTGGTATAGGCAAGAATTTCGGTAGTGGGGAATTAGTCGATTACGTCCTCGGTAAATTTGATGATGAAGAAACCAAAATCATTAAAGAAAATCAAGAGAAATTTAATAAAGCTATCGACATTTATATTACCAATAATTTAGAAAGGTCAATGCAGATAATTAACTCTGGCAAATTTTAAAAAAAACTTAGACTTATTTATTTTAATAAATATTGAGTTTTAAGTACATTTAATTGTAACTTTTTAATATATTTGATGTTTATTGTTCAAATCTAACTATAAGTTATTTGAAATATAGAAAAATATATATAAATTGCATAATAGATAATTTCATTTTTTCTTTTTTTAATTTTTACATTAATAATAATAATTTAAAAATTCACTCAAAAAACAATGAAAATTATTTTCATTAAAGTTTCAAAAGAATAAAACTATGACAATATTAGAATATTTACCGGTTTTTGTTATTATATTTGTAGGTTTGGTAGTTGGTGTTCAATTCATAACTTTTTCAGAGTTTTTGGGTGCTAGAAGAACAACCAAAGAAAAACAAACAACTTACGAAAGCGGTATGGTGCCAATTGGTACTGCCAGAGAAAGATTTTCAGTAAAATTTTATCTTGTAGCCATGAGTTTTATAGTTTTTGATATTGAGGTTGTGTTTATGTACCCTTGGGCTGTTACATTAAGGCAACTTGGAATGCAATCATTTATAGCGATGTCTATATTTATTGTAATTCTTTTAATTGGTCTTTATTATGAAATCAAAAAAGGTGGTATAAAATGGGATTAGGATTCGAAGAATCAATGGAAAGAGATGGTTTTTTCACGACAAGTATAAACGAAATTATTAAATGGGGACAAAAAAATGCTTTATGGCCAATGCCATTGGGTATTTCTTGTTGCGGGATTGAATTAATGGCAATGGGTGCTTCAAGACACGATGTTGCTCGCTTTGGCTCAGAGGTAATGAGAATGACTCCCAGACAATGCGATATATTATTAGTTGCTGGTACGGTAACTTTCAAAATGGCTTGGGTAGTCCGTAAAATTTATGACCAAATGCCTGAACCCAAATGGGTAATCTCTATGGGTGTATGTGCTTCTACTGGTGGTATGTTTAGGAGTTATTCTGTTGTTCAAGGTATTGACACATTTTTGCCTGTTGACGCCTACGTTTCTGGATGCCCACCAAGACCTGAGGCTGTAATCAAAGCCATAATGACTATTCAAGACAAAGTAGCAAGAGATTACAGACCAGTTATAGCCAATTTAGGAAAAGATGTTTCTCCAATGCCTAAACAAGAGTATTTCAAGTCAGATTTATCTGGTGTTCAGAATATGCCTACAATGAAGTAAGTTAAACGAAGTAATTTGCTTAAATTATTAAAATTTAACTACACATAATTAAAAAATATACGATAAGGGAGTTTTACTCCCTTTTTTTATTTTATCAAATCAAATGATTAAAATCTTTATGATAATTAATTCAAGTATATCAAAAAAAATAGTCTATTTGTTCTTTGTTCTCACTATTACTACTATTACTACAATTACCACTTACAGACTCAATGCGATAGAAACTATATTTGTTACGAATGAATATTCTGAATATTTGTTAAATAAAATGTATGGCATAAAAAATAATGTAAATATATTAAATATAAATAAAGATATACTTTTTACTCCAATAATTCCCACAAACCCAAATTTACTTCCAAATAAAGATGCGATTTTTATATTCAATAAAGATAAATTTGATTTTGTTGCAAACAAGAATGAAAGCAAAAATGAGATTAATAATGATTATCTAATTAATTTAAGTGAATTTTTAGATAAAAAAAATGTAATTATAAACACCAAAAAAGCAATTAGTCAATCTCCAAAAAAGATTGATTCACTAAATAATGTAAATACAAAAAAAGATATAAAAAATCCTAAAGTTGTTAAATCTTTAGATGTAAATAAATCTCAAAATGATAATATTAATCCTAATTATTGGTTGAGTATTAATGCAACAATAAATATAATTGATTCATTAAGTATAAAAATAAGTAGTTTGGATTCTGTAGCAAATAACTCAATTCTAAAAAATACAGAGTTAATTAAAAAAAGATTAAATTTATTATTAAAAGAAGTAGATAAATATTCAAAATTGAGAAAAACATACTTGTTAAAATCAAATTATAATAGAAGCTTAATATTATCAATTAATGGAAAGGCAGATTATTATTTGAGTAATTTGGGTGTTAAATTCTTAAAATATGAAATAGAAGTGGAGTCAAGTGAAGATAACAATAAAAGTAAATTAGTAAACAAAATTAAACAGAATAATGAAATTAATCAATTTAATAATTCCAAGCCAAACTCGCTAAAAGTAATAAAGGATACAGTTAAAAATACAATAAATAATACAAATACATCAAATAATTCTAATATTTATTCAAGTTCATATTATGAAAAAGTGAGATTTGATTTGAATATCAGTAAACCAGAAGTAATTGTATATTTTACTGAAAATCCTAAAACTGATTTGAATTTAATTAAATTAATAGAAAATGTTTCGGATGAATTAAAAATACAATATATAATAATAGATTTGAATGAATTTAAGAAGGATAATGAAAATAATAGGGGATTTGATTATATAGATTTTATGAAATGGCTGTCTTTAAAAGTATAATTATAAAAGTCAAAGATATAATTAATTGATAAATACCAAACTTATTGCGACCACTAACATTCCACTAAATAATCCAATTAACGACAAGTTACTTTTATCATAAATTCTTGATGTTGGAATTAACTCTTCGAGTGAAATGTAAACCATAACTCCACCCACACCAGCAAACAAAAATCCAAGTGTTGCCTCAGAATTAAATTGTCCTAATATATAATAAGAAAAAATTGCTCCTAAGGGTTCTGATAAGCCAGATAAAAATGAGAACCAAAATGCTTTCTTTTTACTTCCAGTAGAGTAATATATTGGTATTGCAACTGCTATACCTTCGGGTATATTATGCAGAGCAATAGCGATAGTTAGGGTAATACCCATTTTTGGGTCAGCGAGATAACCAGCAAAGGTTACCATACCTTCTGGAAAGTTGTGAATAGTTATTGCAATGGCAGTAAATACCCCAATTCTATACAAAAAAGTATTATCTGGCACTTCATCAATTTCTTGAGCTAAATGCCCTTTGTGTGGATTTTTGTAACTTGGTATTAATTTGTCAATTAAGTATGTGAAAAGCATACCAACAAAAAATGCTAACATTGTATATTTATATGCTAAAGAAGCATCGAAAGATTCGGCTAAGATAGTATTTGCCTTTGGGAAAATATCTACAAAAGATATAAATAACATTACACCTGCAGAAAATCCCAAACTCAGTGATAAAAACGCTGTATTATTTTTTTTACTAATCAAAGCTATAAAACTACCAAAACCAGTTGAAAGTCCTGCTATAGTTGATAAAGCAAAAGCAATTATTATATTTTCATTATTCATTAACATACTGCGAATTTGACTTAAATAAGTTTAAATTATTTTATTTTGGTGTTATAAATTATAAATAAAATGATAAAATTATACTAAATATAAATTAGATTTGTTTGTTTGATTATTGACAAGTAAATAAAATAAAATTATAAAATAAATTATGCAATATTTCAACGATGAGTTTTCAATATTTTTTGAAAATTTAGCCCAAAATAATAACCGAGAATGGTTTTTAAATAACAAAAAAATATATGAAAGTGAAGTCAAAACTCCATTTTTAAAATTAATTGATGATTTGATTTCCAAAATTAATACAGAGTTGGAGCCAATATCTTTAACATCAAAAGATTGTATTTTTAGAATTAATAGAGATGTAAGATTTGCAAAAGAAAAGCATCCTTACAAAACTAATGTTTCTGCTTTGATAAATCAATATGGCAAAAAAGATAAAGAAAATCCAGGGATGTATTTAGAATTAAATGGAAATATGGTAATGATTTATGGTGGTTGTTATAATCCTTCCAAAGAGAATTTAGACAAAATTCGCTGGTATATTATGGATAATAAAGACGAATTTGAAAATATAATCAATGACAATAACTTTTTAAAGTATTATAAAAGTATCCTTGGCGAAAAGAATAAAATAATACCAAAAGAGTTCAAAGAATTTGGCAAAGAATATGGGTTGATTTATAATAAACAATATTATTACAATCACAATTTACCCAAGGAATTTATTACTGCAGATAAGTTAATAGATGTAATTTATAATCATTACTTAGCTGGTAACAAACTTCAAAAGTTTTTAACGAAGGCTTTGAATCAATAAATTTAAGGTTTTGATTAAAATGGTAGAATTAAAAGTAATATTAATTTTATGAAGTTTATTAAAATAGGTTTAGATAGTAATTACATTAAATTTAATAAAATTCTGATGATTTCAGAAGCTATTTGTTTGTTCGCTACAGAATATGACAAAGAAAGGGACTTACGCTCTGTCCCTCTCCTATACCATATTATTTTATTTTTACCTCTGGTGTAAAACTTACCCTTACAACCGACTGATACCCAAGTACTAATCATTTTTTATTTTTATTTACATACTTTATATGTGTATAATATATCGATATAATTATATTCATTATCAAAATATTTATTTGTAACTTCTATTAATTTTTTTCTATTATTTTCCAATTCTTTATCTGTGGCTTTAAATTCTAACTGTAATTGCTCTACTACTAATTTTGCACCATTATATTCATTTTTTGTAAAATAATATAAAAAATAATAAGAAATTTCAAATTCTACATCATCTAATAATACTATTTTTTTAATATTATATTGTGTCATAAATGGACTATATTGGTCATTTTGGGATTTATAGTAACCAATAGATCCGTAATCTGTTGCTCTTTTTGTTATTAATTCTTCATCACAATTTATTTCTATAAATTCATCTGTTTTAGTTTTTATTCTAAATTTTATATTTGAGAAAGGATTTCTTTCAGCAGAGCGAAATAGCAAAAACACTTTAAAACTTTTATCAAAATCTTTAATTTCATTTTCTTCTAATTTTATTCCAAGCAAATATCTATAGGACATAATGTACTTTACATATTCAATATTTTCTTCATATTCTAAACAAGGTTCTTCTAATTTAATAATTCGTTCATCTGTATTTACTGGACAATCTTCGCCACAGCCATAAAGGAAAAAGAAAGAGAATAATATTATTGTTAGTATTTTAGACATAATTACTCCACAATTAATCATTTATAAATTTTTTTGACAACATATCTTCGAGATATTTTAGTTTCTCATCTATAATACGTTTTTCTATTGATAATATTAGTTTTATGACATCATATCTTTTCTTTTTTCTTTGAGTAGAAGCCAAATAAAGAATGGACCACCAATCCCAGTGGTAATAATTCCGATTGGCAATTCAGCAGGGCTGACAATAGTTCTGGCGAAAGTATCTGCTATCATAAGCAAAATACCACCCGCCAAAAATGATAGGGGTATGAGATGTTTATAATTATTGGTGAACCATAATCTAATTATGTGAGGTGTTACAAGTCCTACAAATCCAATTATACCGGATAAAGAAACAGCACCACCGATAGTTATAGCAGTAATCAAAATTATTATTACTTTCAACTTTTGAACATTAATTCCGAGATAATACGCTTCTTTTTCACCTAAGGCTAATATATTGAGTTTATTACTTACTAAAAATAATAACAAAGATGGCAGAAATACAACAAAAAAGCCAATTTGAACTGATATCCAATTTGTACCACTAAAACTCCCCAAAGACCAAAAAGTAATATTTCTTAATTGTGCATCGTTTGCTATAAATAAAAAGAAACCGTATATAGAGCCATTCACAGCATTTAGAGCTATACCGGAAAGTAAGAGTATAGATATGTTAGTTACTCCTGACCTTGTCGCCAATTTGTATGCTAAAATTGTAGATAAGATACCACCCAAAAAGGCAAATACTGGTATTATGTAAGTTTTATAATTTGAAGGTAAATCTGGAAAGAAGTAAGAGCCCAAAATAATAAATATAACTGCTCCGAGTGCTGCACCAGTTGAAACGCCAATCAAAGCCGGATCAGCCAAAGGATTTCTAAATAATCCTTGCATTGAGCCACCAGTAATAGATAAAGCCGCTCCCACTATAAATGCTAAAATCATTCTTGGTAATCTTATTTCATTTATTACCATAACATTCATTACATCTATTTCGGCTACTTTTGTGTTCCAAATCAAGTGTCCGATTGAATTTATAATTGTTTGCAAACTAATATCTATCGAACCAGTTGTTAGAGACCAAATAACTGATACAATAAATAGAGAAATCAATAGAAAAAAAGCAATAATAAGTATAAATTTCTCATTATTGCTTTTTAAATTTCTTAAATTATTTTTTAATTCATTAATTATATTAAATTTATTTAACATTAATTATAATTATTTTTTAATTTTTGAATATGATTCGTATAATTTAGATAATGACTCAGTAAATCTTGGTCCAAATCCCAAAAATTCAATATCATCATACACTAATACTTTATTGTTTTTGATTGCAGGAGTGGCAGATAAACCTGGAATATTTTTTAAAGCTTCCATTCCACCAGCACTTTCAAGCCCTGTTTTTGTTACAATGATTACATCTGGTTGAGAAGTAAGAAAGAACTCATTTGTAACTATTTTCCAACCTTCTAATGACTTTGCAACATTTGTGCCACCAGCTATAGAAATCATACCATCGGCTGGAGTGTTGTTACCACCAGCATCTAAAATTTTGCCATTTCTCAAATACAAAAATAAAGTTTTTGGACTATATTTTAATTTTGTGATTTTTGAAGATAATGGTTTATATTCTTTGTCTAATTTGGCAATAATTTTTTTAGCTTCTTTTTCTTTATTGATTGCTTTAGCAATTAGTTCAATATTTTCTTTTACTTGATTAAATGTAAATACTGCAGGGATTTTTATTACCTTAATTCCTGCTTTCTCGAATTGGTCTAAAACATTTTGAGGACCAGTATCATAAGTTGCTAAAATTAAATTTGGTTTCAAACTTAATACACCCTCAGGACTTAATCTTCTCCAATATCCTAATTTTGGTAATTTATCTGTTTCTGCTGGATAAATACTTGATATATCAGTACCGACAATATCACCACCCGCACCCAGAGCATAAACAGTCTCAGTAATTGTGCCGCCTAAAGTTACTATTCTATTGCTTTCTGATTTAGTTTCTGCTGAATTTAGAGATGAATTATTAAATGGATTAATTAAAAGTAAATTTATTAATATTGAAAGAAATATATATTTATTGATTTTATTGTTCATTATTATTTAGTTTATTATTATTTTTATATTTATATTTTTATTTATTTAAGTTTTGCTATAAAATTATTAGAAGTAAGTAGTTAGAGTAGTAAATTAATTTTTAGAAATAGTATCTAATATTTCTCTCCATTCTACAAGCTCTGGCATACCAGGTTTTCTTTTACCGAAAAACGTAACTGATAAATTACCTTCTGCATCGTATAATTCCAAAGAAGTAACAATGCCGTCAGTTGTAGGTTTTTTGACTATCCAAGACTCAGTGATTTCATCTAATTTAAGGTGCATATTAAATTCTGGGTCCATAATATTAAGCCATTCTTCGATTGGTCTAATATTTTTTACTTTTCCAGAATGTATTTGTATCATTCCGTGATTACCAACAAATACCATAATTTCTGTTTGTTTTTTGGCAGATAATTCTAACATTTCTTGAGTTTTTGACTTGTCAATTTTATAAGCGAATTTCTCATCTGCAATGCTTAATGCGTCTGTTCTTTTTAGACCAAATTTAGATAACAAAATATGGAAATCGTGGGTATCTTTTAGGTTAGCCCACTCTTGTCTGAATAAATTTACATCAGTTTCTTCAATAGTTTTATTAGGTCTTTGTGGATAAGATTCAATAATTTCTAATTCTTTTGATTGGTCATCTGTTTTAAATTCTTCAATCAATTTTAGGTAAGCGTCTCTATTACTGTTGTCTTGTAAATATACTTTAAAGATTGAGTCGCCCTTCCCATCAAAAAATTGTAAACTTTCTAATGTACGATTGTGAGCAATGGTAGTAACAGCAAAGGCAAAAGTCCAAGTTCTAAAAAATATTCTTAAATCAATATCTGGACCTAATACGGTACCCATATTATGGTCTTTATTAATACTTATATCCAAAAACTCGCCTTTTCTTTCGTGAACACAAGTGTCATTTCTTGTAAGGCACATAACATAACCCAAGTCTTTGATTCTATTTATTATTTCTTCCCAAGATTGGTTTAGTCTTGTTGCATTTTCTCCAATTCCCAAAGCCACAAGTTGTGCTTCGTTTGTACCTAATACTTTTGCAGAATCTTTGATACGAAGTTTAGTATTCTCTTCTTTCAGATTATTATATTGAACTTTAAGTTCATCTAAATTAATTGTGTTAGCTAACATTTTGAATATAATTAATGATTAAATAATTTATTTTTATTTTTTTGCATTTACTTTATAAACAAATATAACACAAATATAAGACAAATATTGTCTTATATAGTTAAAATTTAGAAAAGTTTTCTTAATAATTCAAATATTCATCATAATTTCAAGAATTCAAAGGAAATATTACCTTTAGAAGTAATATTATTTTTGAGGGTATAAAAGTCCAAAAATCTTAATTTATAATAATAGCCATTGGAATCCTTTATGACGTAAGTTTTTTTGACATTTACATTATAATAACCAATATCAAAAATATATGCCTTCCAATCCCAACCAATCACATTAATATTATTTCTAAATTTATCATATTCTAAATTTTCTAAATTTAATTCTGAATAAGTATTATCTGTCGAATCAGCGACATAAGCCAAAGTTTTATTATAATTCAGCAAAACTCCATTTACAGAATAGGGTAGGTAAAATAATTCTTCGAAATATTCTGAGTATTTAGTGAACAAAATATCCCAAGAATTTGTTTCTGGCTCCGAATAAGTTACAAGACCATTATTTTTGAAAGTAAATGTAATTCTTTCATATTTTTTGTCAATTGGTATTTGAAACTCTGTTTTGTTATTGTTATTCAAATCAGAAAATTTTATGTAATAATAATTGTCATCTTTTTCCACCACTTGAAACTTTCTATATCCGACATTTCTGCCAACAATATCAATACCTAAGTTTAATAGATAAATATCATTTTTGCTAATAATTTTATTATTAGAAATTTCCCACCATTTACCAACAGCACCAGAGTCAATAGATTTACTATAATCATCGTAAGTCCATTTTAATTTACTTGCATTAGTAATTATTGTATCAAAATTTACTTGACCCAAGTTAATTGCACCACCGATTATTGCGGGATTAAACATAATATAAAATGAGTTTTCGTTAGTCTCAAAAGATATATCCCAATCATTATAATTTGATATTTTTACTACTTTATTTTCATTCAAATTATAGTATATTTTTTGATTATAGTCTTCTGTAATATCAGCTATTCCTAACTTTGCATCACCCCTTTGGTATTGGGCAACAATAGTGTCTTCTGGGAAACAAGACGACAAAGAAAAGGACAATGTAATTGTCAAAATAAATAAAAATATAGTTTTATTTAAAATGTTAGTATTTTTAATTTTATTCATAAATTAATTATTATAAATTTACTTTAAATGAAGTAAAAAATGTTCTTCCAACACCAGTAGCAAATTGATTAGTACCACTTGAGTGTATTCCGCCTGTTGATGCAATATTACTTTGAATATTTGTAACATTAAATACATTCTTTATACCCATAGAGAGATTAAATTTATTTTCAAAAAATGTTTTAGAGCCAGTCAAATCTAAAGTATGAAAAGAATTTAATTCAAATCTTTGTAAGTTATCATTATTATCTAACTGAAAACCAGGTAATCGACCATTAAATTTATAGAACATTGATAATTTTAGGTCATAATCACGAACATCATACATTATATTTGCTTGAAACTCAGGACTATACATTATTTCAGGTGTTTCAATTCCAATTCCCAAACTATTTTGGCGACCAATATAACTAAACCCAACTTTTGAGATTACATCTTCTGTTATACAGTTAACACTCAATTCACCACCTTGTGAAATGAATTTGCCGATATTGACGTAAGAAAATAAAGTATTCTCAATAAAAACTAATGAAATTTGGTCACTAATATTATTATAAAATAGTTTAGGTTCGAACTTAACGATTGCTTTTTCGGTATTGATATTATATTCAAAATTCATACTATATGTATTGGAAGTCTCTGCACTTAGGTTATAATTTCCTCTAATATTATGATTTATATCAACAAAAAATAAATACAATTCTCGTAAAGAAGGAGCTCTAAATCCACGTGAATAACTAACTCGCATCAAAAAATTATCAAATAAATTTGCTTTTATATTCAAAGAAGGAATAATAGGCGAGTCATAATTTGTATTATGTGCATATCTTATTGATGGTTGGATTAATAAATCGTTTGTTGGTGAATATTGAAAACTCAAAAATCCAGCATAATCACCCATATCAGTAATATTATCGCCAAGTTTGCTTCTATTTGTATCAACTACTCTATCTCCACGTATGTATTCGTAATTCATATCATACCCTAATTGATAGCTCAATACTTGTTTTTCGTCACTATTTGTAATATCTCTGTCTGAGGAAAAAGTACCTCTTGCCAAAAACGCATTAATTTGTGTGGTGTCATTATCGCCTGGGATAGTAGATAATGTTTTATTCAAAATAGTTAAATTATTCATATAAGTATTTTTAATTCTTTCGAAAGTATTATAACTAAATATCATATCTAAGTATTTATTATTATAAACTTTTCCTTTTACATAAATTGAATTTGTAAATCTATTAGTGTAATAATAATCATCAAAAGCTGTTTCAAAATACGGCAGACGTAAAGCACCTTTATTTTGAATAGTCTCATTAAATCCTTGTAAAGTATATTTTACATCCCAATTTTCTTTTTTGTATTTTACAGTTGCATCACCAAATAATTGTTCTTTTGGTTTCCAAAGTATATTTCTTTGATTTTCATTTATTGGGTCAAAGCCATCAAAAAAGTTCCTACCGATATTGAATAACAGAGAAAAATCATCTATATTTTCATTTAAATTCAAATCAAAATTATAATTACCAACTGATTCAACAAATGTATTCAAATTATAACTTGCTTTGCTTTTATTTTTAGTAATTATATTTATTACTCCACCCAAAGCGTCAGTACCATAAACTGTTGATAAAGGACCTTCGATTATTTCAATTTTTTCGGTATTATTTAGATTTATTTGACTGATATCAATATTTCCGCCTACTCTACCTATTACAGGAACACCATCAATTAATATCTTTACATTCTGCCCACTAACACCTCTGATACTCATACTTGAGCCCAAAATATTATCTTGACCTAATCTTACATTTAGTTCATTACTAAGTACATCTTTTAGATTTACAGCACCTTGTGCTGCAATTCTTTCACTATTTATTACTTTTATGGAGAAAGCACTTTCTTGAGTTGTGGTTGGTGCGAATTGTCCAGTAGTTACTACTTCTTCGGTATAAATTATTTTCTTTTTAAGATAAAATTTTTGTTTGTTTTTATAATTTTCTAAATTGATTGTATCAATTAAATTAAAATAACCCAAAAAGCTAATTTTAATTATTTTAGAATTAATGTTTGTTAAATCTCCATCGTTTTTATCTAAATTCAGAATAAATTCGCCATTGATATCACTTTTGACAACCTTATCTATTTCGGAAGATTTATTAGATTTGATTATTTTGATATTTGCATTTTTGATAGGTTGTTTAGTCTCAAAGTCAATTATTTTGAAATTTGCACAAAATAAGCAGTTTGTAATAAATATTATTAAAACATTTACTATAATTAAAAATTTAAAATTTCTTTTATTTATTATCACAATTAATAAGTTTGATTTTTTTTAATATTCGCCTCTGCTCCAATTATCTTAAATAAGACATAAGAAATCAAAACAGAAGCGAATTTTATTTTTTAGCAGGTAAAAACTCAAGCAATTTAAAATTATGAATTTATTCAATTCAATTCGAGATAACTCAATTCAATTCAAATTACATTATTACAAATTTTAATGTAGTAACTTGATTGTTAGATTTAACATTTATGAAATAAATTCCTTTTGCCAAATTGTTTGTTATATTTGAAGTTAACTGAAAATTATTTAAACCAGTGTTAGCAACAAAATATGAAGAATAAATTTGATTACCCATAACATCAATTAAATTAATATCATAATTATTATCAACTGAATTAGAAAATACTAAATTCAAACTTTCGCCAGAATTAATTTCTGAAGGATATAGATTAATTGTATTTCCACCACCATTTTCAACGCTACTTATTGATAAATTTAAAGTAGTAAACTCCATTTCACCAACTGCACCACCAGTGTATTTACTAAAATAAATTTGATAAATATCACCATCAGGAACATTTTTTCCAGAAACTACTTTATATCTTTGTACAAAATGTACTCTTTTTTTAGCATAAGAAAACATTCCATTAGCAAATGTTTTCCAGTCATAACCGATTGAAGTAATATTTTCTTCCAAAGCAGAATATTCAGTAGCAGTTAAGTTATCTATATTTGGGTCAATATCATTATCCATTTCAACTCTTAATGATAATACATTTGGACTAGTTCTTACGCCAGTTACAGGATAATAAATTCCTTGTATCAAAGTTGTATATCTTCCAAATAATAATTCCCAAGTTTCTGTTGTTTTTGGCTCTCTTTCGATAACTACATCAGTTTCAAAGTTGTAATAAACATTTTTAGAAGTTGCAGCAGAATAATCTACATCAATAGATTTTGCATTACTTCCATCTAAATCAGCAGAAAGAAAAGTATATTTTTTTAGTTTACCGTCTAAAATATCAATAAAAACTTTTTTATAACTTCCGTTTGCTAACTTTAATACAAATACAGAGTGTCCAAGTACATTGTGTGTGGCAATATTATATTTTCCCCAACCGAAGTCAAAAGGATTAGTTTTATCAATTTTTTGATTGAAAGAACCTAATAACCAAGTTTTTTCAGAGTTTATATATCTTACCCATTTAGATTTGTCATTAGAGTCAGGTGTTTCATTAAAGTCTTCACCAACAAAATATAGTTCGATTCCTTTGGCATCGTTTGTATAAATTTCAGAAGTCCTATCATTGGTGCCGAAAGCCAAATCCCAGTTAGAAGCGACAGCTTCTCCTACCTTACCTTTAGACATACTATACCAAACATCTTTTGCAGTTGCCGTTCCGCCAATTTGAATTGTCTCGGCACTTAAATTAGAAAAATTTAAGTTTAATACAAAAACTAAAATTAGAGATTTTAGAAATAGAGTGTATGATTTACACATATAGTGTTTTTACCTTATAATAAGATTTATGATAATTGATTTTTTGAAAACATTTTAATGTTAATTTAAACATTTTTATTATTTTCACATTTAGCCAAAGTCAGAATTTACTTTTCAAATTTACATTTTCAAATTTATATTTTGACTTTGTTTGAGATTTAATAATACAAAATTATTGATATTTTTAAATCCGACAAGAATTATCCTAAATATGTAACCAAAATGTTGTTTTCTGTAATTTAACTTTTATTAATAAATAAATATAATTTAATTATTAAGTCAAAAAAATAAAAATTATAGTAAATTTATTAAATAAAAGTTAATTTTGTAATTGAATTTATTACTAATGAATAATTATGTATCAAAAAATAAAAAGTTTAATTGAAAGATTTAATGAAGTATCTGAATTACTAAATGACCCTAATTTGGTAAGTGATGCAAAAAAATATAGAGAATTAAACAGAGAATACAAGCAACTCAAGGATATTGTTGAAATTGGCGAAGTATATATCAAAACTTTATCAGAAATTGAAGATAACCAAGAAATGATATCTGATAAGTCTATAGAATCCGAATTGAGAGAAATGGCTTATGAAGATATTAGACTTCTTGAAGCAAAAAAAGAAGAAATTGAAGAAGGACTAAAAATAAAATTAATTCCTAAAGACCCAAATGACCTCAAAAACTGTATTATGGAGATTAGAGCCGGTACAGGAGGCGATGAAGCTGGTATTTTTTGTGGGGATTTATTTAGGATGTACGCAAGATATGCAGATAGAGTAGGGATTAAGCTTGATATTATTTCTATGAATGAAAGTGATAAAGGTGGATTTAAGGAGATTGTTTTTGCAGTTGAAGGTGATGATGTTTATGGGAAGTTGAAGTTTGAAAGTGGTGTCCATAGAGTGCAAAGAATCCCTGCCACTGAGGCAAACGGAAGAGTGCATACATCTGCTTCTACCGTTGCTGTTATGCCAGAAGCAGAAGAATTAGACCTTGAAATTCACGACGATGATATTAGAATGGATGTATTTAGAGCTGGTGGTAAAGGTGGGCAAAATGTAAATAAGGTCGAAACTGCCATTAGAGTTGTCCATATTCCTACTGGAATTGTTGTTCAATCACAAGAAGAACGTTCTCAGCTCAAAAATAAAGTTAACGCAATGAAAGTATTACGTTCAAGACTTTATGAATTAAAGCTAAAAGAACAACAAGATGAGATTAGTTCGAATAGAAAAGATTTGGTAAAAAGTGGAGATAGGTCAGAAAAAATCAGAACCTATAATTACCCACAAAATAGAGTTACAGATCATAGATTAGATGGAGACTCAAAAAACTACAGTCTTAGAGAAGTTGTTGATGGCGATTTGGATAATATAATCCAAAATCTACAACTGTTAGAAAGAACTGAATTGATGCAAAGTGGTGAAGCGTATATTGATAATTAAAAGTTATTGAGTTAAAATATTTATTAAAAAATAAAACAAAAAATAAAACAAAAAATAATGGATACAAATAATAAAATTGAATTAGTAAAAAGTATTGCTGCTTTGGCTAATTTGGAGTTTACTGATATTGAAACCGAAAAACTCTCTACACAATTTGAAAAAATTGTTGATTATATTGCCAAAATAGAAGTTTTGGATTTAGAAAAAATAGAACCAATTTCACAAATTACAAATAAAAATAATGCTTTTAGGGAAGATATTGTAGTTCCTTCTTTGACTACCAAAGAAGCACTCAAAAACTCTCCCTCAAAAAATGATTATTATTTCAAAGTACCAAAAGTATTAGAATAATTGACTTAGAATAAATCAATTATAATAAATTAAATTGGAATAAATTCAGGTTGAATTTGTAATTAACTAAAAAATAATAGAATAAATAATTTAAAATCATAAATATAACTATAATATGAAATTTGAAGAACCAGAAATGACAGCAGTAGGTATCATTCCAGCACGTTATAATTCCACTAGATTACCTGGTAAGCCTCTTATTTTGTTGAAAGGTAAATCTATGATACAAAGAGTTTGGGAAAATTCAAAATTAGCAAAAACACTAAAAGAAGTTTACATCGCAACTGACAATGAAAAAATTAAAGTTCATTGCGAATCCTTTGGTGCAAAAGTAGTTATGACTCCTTCAGAATTGACATCGGGAACAGATAGAATCTATTACGCATACAAAGAGCTTGATTTAGCAGACGATGTAATTATTAATATACAAGGCGATGAGCCCCTCATTTCGGGTGAAGATATTGACAAATTGTTCAATAAATTTGTTATTTCATTATCTGATGTCGGTACTTTGGTTCAAAAAATTGACAACATTAGAGAAGTACTAAATCCAAATATTGTTAAAGTTACTCTCAGAACCGATAATGTTGCATTGTATTTTTCGAGAAGTCCTATACCTTATATCAGAGACATCAATTTACAAAGCTGGCAAGAAAATCATGTTTTTTGGAAGCACATTGGAATTTATGCTTACAAAGCTTTTGCTTTGGAGAAGTTTTGTGAACTACCACAATCCACTCTCGAAATTGCTGAGAATTTGGAGCAACTTCGTTTATTAGAAAATGGATTTAAGTTTCAATGTATCCAAACAAACAGCAAATTAATAAGTATTGATAGACCAGAAGATGTAACTGAAGTCGAAAAATATCTTTAGTTCTTTTTCATCAAGTAATTGAATTTCATTTAATCAACTCAGTTTTATTGATTAATATTTGTTATCATTACCATTTTTGATTAAAAATTTACGAAAATTTATATTTTTTGTTTTTTTTTATTTAATTTTGTTAAATTGGTTGTTAATTATATTAAATTTTAAAAACAAAGTTAAAAATAATTTTACAACTGTTTAGTATTATTAAAAAAATTATTAAAGTATAATTAAAAATATTACCAAATTAATAAGAATATAAAGATCATAATTAATTTAAAAATTTATGCAAAAAAATCCAAAATTAGTATTACCAGATATCCCAAATTTACATAAATTAGAAGTTTATAATGAAAATGGCGGATATAATGCTTTTCGTAAAATATTAGGCTGGACAAAAGACCAAGTAATTAATGAAGTCAAAGCATCTGGGCTAAGAGGAAGAGGCGGAGCTTGTTTTCCAACTGGTCTTAAATGGTCATTTATGCCGAAAGGCGACGAGAAGCCAAAGTACTTAGCTGTAAATGGTGATGAATCAGAACCTGGCTCATTCAAGGACAGACAAATATTTGAATATAACCCACACCAATTAATCGAAGGTATTTTGATTGCTAATTATGCTATGGGCATAAAAGCAGGATATATCTACATTAGAGGCGAATATCACAAGTGGGTACAATGTATGGAAGACGCCGTAAAAGAAGCTTATGATGCTGGGCTTTTGGGCGAAAGAATGAAAGCAACTTTTGGTACTGACTTCGTAACTGATATCTATGTACACAAAGGTGCTGGTGCTTATATCTGTGGTGAAGAAACTTCACTTATGAATTCACTCGAAGGCGATAGAGGTTATCCAAGATTTAAGCCTCCTTTCCCTGCACAAGTAGGGCTTTGGGGTATGCCAACAACTGTTAATAATATTGAGACACTTGCAACAGTGCCTGCTATTATTAATATGGGTGGCGAAGAATTTTCTAAAATTGGGGCAAAAGGACACTCTGGTACTTTACTTTATGGAGTGAGTGGACACGTCAACAAGCCAGGAGTATATGAATTAGAAACTGGAATTTTATTGACTGATTTGATCCATAATGTATCTGGTGGCATAATTAATAACAAAGGAATAAAAGCTGTAATCCCTGGTGGGTCTTCTATGCCACCACTTAGAGGCGATGAGCTCGAAGGTATCAAAATGGACGAAGAGTCACTCAAAATTTTGGGTACTCACATCGGAACTGCTGGTGTTATGGTTATGGACGAAGACACTGATATAGTCAAAGTTACGCTAAGAATTGCTCACTTCTATCATCACGAATCTTGTGGACAATGTACTCCGTGTAGAGAGGGTTGTGGTTGGATGGAGAAAATCCTTAAAAGAATATACAAAGGCGATGGCACTTCACAAGATTTGGACTTATTGCTTTCGGTTGCGAATAATATCGAAGGAAATACAATTTGTGCATTAGGTGAGGCAGCTGCTTGGCCTGTTAGAGGATTTTTATTGAAATTCAGAGAAGAGTTCGAGGCAAGGGTAAAATCAAACAGACAATTCGTTGCTCTGAATGTAGTTCACGGTAGAAGAGAAACTTCCCAATCCTTAGTATTCGAGAACTAAAATCAAATTTATTTTCGAATTATACTTTAAACAAAAAAGCCAACTATTTTACTGATAGTTGGCTTTTTTTGTTGTATTAAGAATTAATAACTGAAACAAAATCAACTTTTCTGTGTCTGTTTATATAGAAGTGTTATTGCAAATAATAATAAATTAAAAATCGTGTTTAAATTTAAATTTTTTTGATTATATTGCAATAAATAAGAACAACTCAAACTTATCAATTTATTAAGGAATGAAAAAAATGAAAAAAATAATTGTTTTTTTAGTAATCAATTTAATAATAATATTCAATAATATTGACTTAAAAAGCAGACAATTAAATATTAATGATACCAAAATTGATTTAATTTATATGATGGATTTTGCTTTTTTAAACAAAGATTTATATATAATTGGACCACCAAGTTTTGAAAATGAAAAAGGTTTTAAAATTGTTAAATTAACCAATGATATTACAACCGAAGTCATTCTTGAAAGTGAGGTAATAAATAAAAATTATATATTCAAATCAAATTATAAAATAAAATCTGATGATAAAGGTAATCTTTATTTTTTGGGTAATAAAATATTAAAATATGATGGGACTAATGTAACTGAAATATTAATTGAATCAACTGATAGTTTAACAAAATATAATAATATTGTGGTTGCAAAAGATGGTAGTATTTGGTTCCTTGTAACTGAAACCTTTCCAAATATGGAAGAAAGGTATAAATATAAAACAAGCATAGTTAGAATCAAAAATAATATCACAGAAATAGTCTATACTCGACAAAACTCCACAGCTTTTGCATATAGTTTTCTTCAACCTTTAAATGATGGAAAAGTATTAGCACTTCGTGCTTTTAATAAATTGAATGACCTAGATACAATAGAATTTGATTTTGATAAAATTAATCATGATATGTATTATTGGGATGAAAACCTCAATCTTACTACTGAATCATTACCTACTTCATCTGGTTATGACTATTTGGCACACAATAAAGAAATTACATACTTTAATCAAAAATTAAACGGTGATTTAGAAATTGGATTTGATTTCAAAGGATATAAGAAGTTGAATGCCAAATATTGGAAGTGTTGTGGAGGTTATGTAGAAAAACGAGATAATAAATGGGTAATTTATGATACTACAAGAGGATTACCATTTCACGATAATGGATATATTACTGTTTACGGTGCAGTTAATTATAATGGATTAAAGTATTTATTTAGTAATAATACAACTACTTATGCTATTAATGAAATAGGCGTTAAAGATTCTTATAATTCAAACAAATTACTTATAAATGAAAATTAATATTTGAGAGAACTTGATATTATGACTGAAAGATTTAATACTGAAATGGATTTTCTTGAAGTCAAAGTATTAGAATTAGATAATAAATTATATATCTGTTCGCAACAATCAATTATGGTTATAGATAAGGCTAATTTGGGATTAGTTTCTTCAATAGAGGACAATGAAGATCAAAATCAAATCAATGTATATCCAAATCCTGTTACTGATTTGTTAAATGTAAACATAGATTTATCAAATGGAGAAAAAACAAATTATAAAATATTTGATTTGAATTCAAAAATAGTTAATTCTAATGAATTATTAAACAATCAAATAGATGTTTCCAATTTAATAAAGGGAGTTTATATTTTAGAAATAAATAATTCCAATAATACAAACAAAATTAAATTTATTAAGGAATAAAGAATAATTCTTAAACTTTAGCCAACTATTTTACTGATAGTTGGCTTTTTTTGTGTATTATTTTGCAATAATCACAGGTTATATTTGTCTGTGTTTGTGTAGATATTGCGTATAGTATTGGTGAGAAGAATGAAGAGAACACCACCCATAATCCTGTAAATTTTGAGATTAGGTTGGAAAATTAAGAGTAGGAAGACGACCCGCCGGTCGTCTCTACATTTAGAAAAAAGCGAAAAAGGGTGTAATTGAGTGCAGATTTTGAGATTTGGCAGAGAACCCCACCTTATATTCCGCAAATTTTGAGATTGGGTTGGGAAATTAAGATTAGGAAGACGACCCGCCGGTCGTCTCTACATTTAAGAAAAAAGCGAAAAAGGGTGTAATCGAGTGCAATTTTCAATTTAATTGATGAAATTGTAAAATGAATTTTGGATAAATATTAAATTTCAAATCAAAAATCAAAAAATCTTAATTCAAAACTATTTATTTCAGTCTTTTTTACTTAATTTTGTACTTAAATTAAAATAGAAAATTAATATTATAAATTCAAAAAAATAAATTTAATAATTATGAATGATATGCTTATTCTTATGACGCCACAAGGTGGCGGTGATCAATCTATGTTACCAACTTTAGTTATGTTCGGTGCTATTTTTGCCATAATGTATTTTATGATGATACGTCCTCAACAAAAAAGACAAAAAGAACATCAAAAAATGCTCGAATCTCTTAAAAAAGGTGATAAAGTTGTAACCTCAACTGGTATTCACGGAACTATTACCGATATCGAAGAAACTACTTATATCGTTCAAATTGCAGAAAATACAAAAGTAAAATTTGAAAAAACTTCTGTTTCCGCTAAAAAAGATTAATTTATAATTAAGTAATACTAATTATATTGGTTTCCTGTAAAAATAAAATATCAAATAAAATCTTTCGCCATTGCGAAAGATTTTTGTATTAATATAGTATTTTTGATTGTTCTTTAATTTAAAGATTTGAAATTATTAAATAATAATATATAAAAAAAAATGAATAAAATTGAAGAGGCACTAGAAGACTTAAAAAACGGTAAAATGATTATCGTTATGGATGATGAAGATAGAGAAAATGAGGGTGATTTAATTGTTGCATCTGAATTTTGTACTAACAACATAGTCAACTTTATGTCAACAAATGCAAAAGGTTTAATTTGTGTTGCAATCACAGATGAAAGAGCAAAAGAATTAAATTTAGAAATTATGGTAAGAGATAGTTCGGCTCTTCACCAAACAAAATTTACTGTATCTGTAGACTATATACACGGTACTTCTACAGGTATATCAGCCGAAGACAGAGCTTCTACCATTAGATCTTTGGCTGATACTAAAACAAAGCCACAAGATTTGGCAAGACCAGGGCATATTTTTCCACTTATTTCACTACCTGGTGGTGTATTGAGACGTTCTGGACATACTGAGGCAACTACTGACCTAATGAGATTAGCAGGACTTAAGCCAAGTGGTGTATTATGTGAAATAATAAATGAAGACGGTACAATGGCTCGTAAAGCAGATTTGGAAAAATTTGCTATAAAATATGATTTAAAAATAATTACTGTTAAAGATTTAATCTTATTCAGATTTCAAAGAGATTCTTTAGTAACTCAAGTTGCAGAAGCAAAAATACCTTCTGATTATGGTGATTTCAGATTTTTAGTATTCGAAAATCAAGTTGATGGCAAAGAACACGTTGCTTTAGTAAAAGGCACTTGGACTGAAAATGATGAAGTTCTTGTAAGAGTACATTCTGAATGCTTAACTGGTGATGTATTTGCATCTTTGAAATGTGATTGTGGTAAACAGCTGCACGCTGCTCTTATGCAAATTGATAGAGAAGGTAGAGGTGTGTTGTTGTATATGAGACAAGAAGGCAGAGGAATTGGGCTTGTAAATAAAATCAAAGCATACACTTTACAAGAACAGGGAATGGATACAGTTGAGGCGAATGTCCATCTTGGATTTAAGCCCGATGCTCGTGATTATGGAATTGGCGCTCAGATTATTTCTTCCCTTGGAATTAGAAAAATGAAATTACTAACTAATAATCCTAAAAAAAGAGTTGGATTAGAAAGTTATGGTATAGAAATTACTGATTTAGTACCTATCGAAGTTGATGCGAATGATACTAATCAAAAATATTTAGAAACTAAACGCGATAAGATGGGTCACTTATTAAAAAATCTATAAATTGTTTTATAGATTTAATTATTCAATTAATTTAAAAAAAGAAAATGTCAGGTATTATATATTTATCAAAAGAAAAAATTTCACAATTAGAAGCTGAATTAAATGAATTAACTACTAAGGGTAGAAAATCAATTGCTCAAAAAATTGGTGAGGCAAGGTCGCACGGAGATTTATCCGAAAATGCTGATTATGATGCTGCCAAAAATGAACAAGCACTAATGGAATTAAAAATTGCAAATATATCAAAAACTTTGTCGAAAAGTCAATTGATTAATCCCAATGAATTTCCTAATGATAAAGTATATATTTTGAGTAAAGTAAAAGTAAAAAACTTAGTTGTTAATAAAGTTTTTGATTACACCATTGTTAGTCCAGAAGAAGCAGATTACGAGCAAAATAAAATTGCTGTTACTTCTCCAATGGGAAATTCGATGATGGGTAAATCTATCGGAGATATTGCTGAATTTAAAGTACCAGCTGGACTTGTAAGATTAGAAATTTTAGATATTGGTAAATAAATAATTAAATAATTATTTCAACGATTAATTCCTGTTTTTAAATACTTATCAAAATTCTTTTTATAAAATGCACTTCTAAAACATAAAAATAAGATATACCAAAAACAGAAAAACCACCTTAAAGGTGGTTTTTCTGTTTTATAGTTATAAATAATATTTAATTATTGATTAATATATTATTCTGCATCAGTTGCAGTAGCAGTATCTTCGGCTACTTCTCTTTTGATTGGTTGTCCGAATATATCTTCATCAGAAGCCATATATTCTTTAATATCATCAGTAGAAATTTCGAAATTACCTTCTTTTGCTACTTTATCCGCATTTGGCACTGGGTGAGCGATATTGTATGCTTCGATAACAGTCATATCTTTTTCTCTTAAACATTCAACTGCAGAAAGTACGATTTTTTTACTTTCTTTATCAAATTCAACAACTTTAAGAGGTAATACATCACCTATTTTAAAGTAGTCATTAATGTTTTTAACAGGTGCGAAAGATAATTGAGAAACAGGTACAAATCCATCAACTCCTTCTGGAAGTTCAACGATAACACCTTTTTCGATTACTCTTTCAATTTTCGCTTCTGTTTCTGCACCAATTTTGAATCTATCTTCGAATGAATCCCAAGGATTAGCTTCTACTTGTTTGTGACCCAAAGCAATTCTACGTTGGTCTGCATCAACACCCAAAACCATTACGTCAATAGTATCACCTTTTTTGACAAATTCACCTGGATGGCGAATTTTTTTCGTCCAAGACAAGTCAGAAATGTGAACTAAACCATCAACACCAGGCTCTAATTCTAAGAATACACCAAAGTTAGTTAAATTTCTAACAATTGCTTTGTGTTTTGATTCAATTGGATATTTTTTCAATAAATCTTCCCAAGGATCTGGCTCTAATTGTTTCATTCCTAAAGCTAATTTTTTGTTATCTTTATCGATATTCAATACAACTGCTTCAATTATTTGACCCATAGAAACTACTTGAGAAGGGTGCTTAACGTGTTGTGTCCAAGACATTTCGCTAATGTGAATTAATCCCTCAACCCCTTTCTCTATTTCGATAAATGCACCATAGTCTGTAAGACTTACTACTTTACCAGAAACTTTTGTACTTGTTTCATATTTTTCGCCAATAGTATCCCAAGGGTGAGAAGTAAGTTGTTTCATACCCAAAGAAATACGTTTTTTGCTCTCATCAAAATCTAATATTACAACTTTAACCACTTGGTCTAATTCTAATATTTCAGATGGATGAGAAACTCTACCCCAAGATAAATCTGTTATATGTACCAAACCATCAACACCACCTAAGTCAACGAATACACCGAAGTCAGCTACTGCTTTTACAGTACCTTCTAATACTAAACCTTTTTCTAATTTAGATATAATAGAAGTTCTTTGTTCTGCGATTTGCTCTTCAAGTAATATTTTATGAGATACGACAACATTTTCATTTGGATGATTTACTTTTACTACTTTTACGTCTATTGTTTTACCAACCCAACCATCGAAATCTCTGATTGGTCTTACATCAATTTGAGACCCAGGTAAGAATGCTTCAATACCTAATAAATCTACAACCATACCACCTTTGATTCTACGTAAAATCTTAACTTGAGTAACTTCTTGTTTAGTGTGTAAATTAAGAATATCTTCCCAAGTTTTCATAAAGTCAGCACGTTTTCTTGATAAAATCAATTTACCGGTACTGTCTTCTATCTTTTCGATATAAACATCTAACTCATCTCCAATACTGAATGTATCTGAGTTTATCAATTCATTTCTTGCAATTATTCCAACTGACTTAAATCCGATGTCAACGTGAACTTCATCTTTAGATAATAGTATAATTCTACCACGTACTAACTCATCTTCTTTGATGTTTTGTACAGTTGACTCAGTTAGTTTGGAAAAAGAATCATCGTCCATTTCCAAAAAATCAAATCCAGAGTTTAGTAGTTCTTCTAATGATGGAAGAGCTTGTTTGTTAGAGTTTAGGTTATCCATAAATCCTACTTTTGTTTCAGTAGTTTCTGGATTATGAGCGGCTTCAGACATTTTTGCCCCAAAAAGTAATATAAGTTTAAGTTAAATAGATTCTATATTATTGTATTCATAATTTAAGCAATTACAAATAAAAATATTTAACTTAACAAAATGGTTAAACAAGTGAACGTTGATTTTTATAAAAAAAAGTTACGTTCGTTAATATATTTTTTCATTTTTGTTAAAAAACGAAACGCAATATAACAAAAAAACATAAAAGAACAATAAACTTTTTTAAATTATATAGTTATGGGCAAAAAAAAGTAGTTAATTCTTACAAATAACGTAATGTAAATACTCATTTACAAAGTTTGAGGTATGATTTCTATTTTCATCAGTGTCTGCTTTAAATCTATTATATTTTTTTACAAAAAAACCATATTCACCACGAGTAGATAGAATTTGTTTAATTTCTTCAAGTGATAATATTCCTTCATTATTATAACTTAAAAATATATAATTTACTTTCGCATTTTTT